>ERZ857965.346-NODE-346-length-70127-cov-12.020465_pt1 | contig 70127 bp, 66 predicted proteins | sample MGYA00519758_ERZ857965 | MGnify/ENA primary metagenome ERZ857965 (study PRJEB31778, sample SAMEA3449381) | human gut metagenome | biome: human gut; feature: human-associated habitat; material: faeces | place: United Kingdom | collected 2010/2012 ... | reverse complement strand
TTTTTAATCGTTCATTCTCAATTCTTAATTTCATATTTTCATATTGAAGTTGTTCTATTTCGGATAAATTTTTTCTCCTTGAATATTTGCTTAACGCATTACCAGGTTTCTTTTTATTTTCTAATGAACTTTCACCAAATTTATTATATTTAATAATCCAGCCTCTAAGCATTCCGCTTGAAATATCGTATTCTTTTGCTACTTCATAAGATGATTTACAATTTACTAATACTTCATTAATTATTTTTAATTTATCATCTTTTGACCAATATCTATTTGGCCCTTTTCTTATTCTTGTCATATATTACCTCCAATTTTATTATATCAAAAAAATGTAGACAGTTTTTTTGTGTCTACATTTATCTTACAACTTCAGAAATAACATGTGAGGACAGTATATCTGGTACAGATGGAAAAGCATCAGAAACATGTAAATTAAAAAGTACTAATGCTACTTGTACGGATAGTTTATGTAATAATAAAACATATACCCATCCAGCATTTACCTTTGGTAATGATGAAATAAAAGGATTCTGGATAGGAAAATTTGAACTTACTGGAACAATAAGTAGTATTACAACAAAACCTAATTTAAGTAGTATAAGAAGTCAAACAGTAAGTTCATTTGAAACAAATATAATTAATATGAAAAATAGTGGTAACAGGTATGGACTAAGTACATTAACAGATACCCACATGATAAAAAATAGTGAATGGGGAGCAGTAGCTTATTTATCACATTCTAAGTATGGAACATGTACAAGTAGTAGTTGCACAGAAATAGGAATAAATAATAATTCTAATTATATAACAGGATGTGGTGCAACTTCTGGAAGTTCATCAAGTACAACATGTAATACTTATAATACAAGTAATGGGGTGCTCGCTTCAACAACTTTTAATATATATGGAGCATACGATATGAATGGTGGAGCACATGAAAGTGTTATGGCAAATTTAATAAGTAATGATGGGACAACTATGATAAGTGGTAATACTACATCTGAAACCTCTGGATATGCAGGAAAACTATATAACTCTGGTAAATATACTTCCGTTACAGGATTAAATTACCCTAATGCTAAATATTATAATAAATATAGTTTTAGCACAGACTATACCTCAAGAACAAATAGCAAACTAGGAGAAGCAGTAAAAGAAGTATATAATGGTTCAAGAGGGTGGTATAATGATTACTCAGAATTCAATTATAATGTTTCTCCATGGTCAGTCCGAGGTGGTTATTATGATATCAATTCTGGGGCAGGAATAACGTGCCATCGTGTTTACTCTGGTAAAGCTGATACCAGTGTCTCATCACGTATCATATTAATTCCCTAAAATCAAAAAAGTTACTAAATCATCAAACATTCAACTACACCCACAAAAAAACAAATAAACTTATTGCTTTTTCTAGAAATTTATTATATCATTTATATAGAATAGGGGTGATATCATGGCTAAAGGTGATTTTAAAGTAGAAGAGCCAGATTATTACGTAAACGATGATAACGGAAAAGACTCTAGTGTAAAACAAGAACAAACAGAACCAAAACAAGAAAAACCAGTAGATATTTATCATCAAGATTATAGTGAAAACTCTGATTTCAGTCATATCGGAGTAAACAAAGATATGGATTATATTGATAGTTCAAATATTGTTTTTGAAGATAAACAAGATCAAACACCAGAAGAAAAAGTAAAATACTACCTAAGTACCATCAACAAAAGAATGGTAATAGTTATTGTAGGAATACTTTTCCTAATCCTAGTAATACTACTACTAATAACAGCATACATTTCCAAAAACAGAGCTTCATACTTCTCAGAAATAATAGCACCAGAAGTAGTTTACATGGGAGAAACAGGAAACATATCAGTAATGGCAAAAGGTAAGAAAGATCTAGATCAAACAACAACAACATTTGAATCAAAAAATCCAGACGTAGTAACCATTCTCGATAAAGAATTAAAAGGAAAAGATGTTTTAAATACCATAATACCAATCCAAGAAGGAAGAGCAAAAATAGAAATAAACTCAAAGTTAAACAAAAAAAATATGGCCAAAGAAACAAGAGAAATAGTGGTTTGTCCAGCATTTAACAACGACCTGTTATTAACAGAAAACATCTCAGTAGTAAGAGAATCAATCTACGATTTAACTACTGACTTTGGTGAAAAAGAATGTTCAAAAGGAATAAAATATGAATCAAGCAACGAAGAAATAATGAAAGTAGATAAAAATGGCAGAATAGAAGGAGTAAGCGTTGGAAAAGCTATTCTAACTCTTAGAAAAGAAGCTAGATCAATATCAGTAAATGTTGAAGTAACTAAAGATCACATAAATATGAAAACATTTTCAGTAACACCTTCAAAAGTTCAACTAAAGCCAAAACAAAATGTTAGACTAAAAGTAGGGTATACTCCTGCAAATGCTACAACATCCCCAATGAATTTTCAAAGCTCTGATGAAGAAATAGTAACAGTAAGCGAAGGAGGGCTAATAAAAGCTCTAAAACCAGGAATAGTAACTATAACAGCAAAACCAATAAGTTCCATACTAAGTCAAAATATTCAAGTAATAGTATCTGAAGAACAATCTGACGAAGGAACAGTAGTAACAGAAATGACCTTAGACAAAACTGATATAACAGTAATCCAAGGTGAAAGTGAAAAAATTCTAGCAACTCTAACCCCTGATAACGCTAAAAACAAAAAAATAATCTGGGAAAGTTCAGATAACAACATAGCAACCGTAACAGAACAAGGTGTAATCTATGCCAAAAAACCAGGAACAGTAACCATAACAGCATCAGCCAATAACGATGTATCAAGAACAGTAAAAGTAACTGTAGTAAAAATGAAAAATCCTATCATTAAAGCAAGTGATGAAATAGAAACCAACCAGTGGCATAACAAACCATATACCTTAAAATTTTCAGGTTCCGAAAATGGTGTAGCATACTACTATGGAAAAACTGAAAAAGATATGAATAACAAAGGTACAAAAGTAACAATAACCAAAGATGAAAAAGCAACTTATTACGTAAAAGCCTGTAAAAATGGTGTATGTAGTAACGTCGTACAATACATTTCTAAACTAGATACAACAAAACCAAAAGTACTTACAGTTGCAGGAATAGATACAAGTGCAACCAAAGTAGATTCAGTACAAATTCCTATGCGTGATACAATGAGCCTAATCCATCAATGGTGTGTTGCACCAGTAGATAGCTCAACAACTTGCAAATGGAAAACAATAACCGGAGCTACAAATCCTGTTGTAACCTATACAGCAACATATAACTCAGCTTACTATGCCTTTGCTAAAGACACAGCAGGAAATATAAGCGACAGCTACAAATTTGAAATAACTAATATAGAGTAAGGAAAAACCTTATTCTTTTTTTGCATAAAACAACCTAAAAACCACATACTAATCATGGTGATATATAATGCATGATTTATTAAATATAACTATAAGAGCAATTATTTCTTTAGTAACCCTCTTTCTAGTAACAAAAATGCTAGGTAAAAAACAAGTCTCACAACTAAGTCTATTTGATTACGTAATTGGAATATCAATAGGAAACTTTGCCGCGGAAATGACTGTGAATCTTGATTCAAATATTTTGCACGGAACCATAGCAGTCATAATATTTGGTCTAATAGCATATATAATCTCCATAGGAACTATGAAAAGCATCATCCTAAGAAGATTCTTCTCAGGAATGCCAACATTAATAATTGAAGACGGCAAAATTCTTAAAGAAGGCCTAAAAAAAGTAAAGTTTGACATAAATGATTTTCTAGAACAAGCAAGAGAACAAGGCTACTTTGACATATCAGAAATAGCCTATGCAGTAATGGAATCAAGTGGAAAAATAAGTATTATGCCAAAAAGTGAATATAGTGCAGTAATTAACAAAGATATGAAAATCAAAAAAGAAAAAGCCAGTATACCAGCAAGCATAATAATAGATGGTAATATAATGGAGGAAAATCTTAAAAAATATGGAAAAACCCGTAAATGGCTAGAACAACAACTAAAAAACAAACACAAAACAGTAGAATCCATATTTCTAGCAACTATAGACAAAAATGACAATCTAGTATTATTTGATCAAACTAATCATAAAGCAACAGATGTCCTAGAGTAGCCTTGTAAAAAGTTATTATCTATGTTATGATTATTATGAGGTAATCATATGAAGATAAGACTTTTTTTATTAATTTGTATTAGTATATTTATAACAACAGGATGCTTTCTAGATCCTTACATGAAACCAAAATATGGCGAAATGGCTATAGACTCTTGGTTCACAAACAAAACCCTTGGAGAAGTAAGAAAAAAAGCCGAAAACATTGACGAAATAGTATCAAGAAAATGCACTTATCTAGAAAACAAAGGAAATAAATACGTATTTTCTTGTGAAATAGTATACAAAGAAAAAGGTGAAACTATAATACCATTATCAAAAAATAGTACAATCAAAGTTTACTCAGTATTTATTAAAGAAAGTGGAACAAAATATGATTACAAAGTATACAACTCATCATACAAAAACAAAGTATGGCTTGAAGATGAATACTTAAATTATTAAAGGAGGAATATTTAATGAGTAAAAAAGCATGGACTTATATATTTGGAGTACTTTTAATACTATTTGGAGTAGTTTTTCTATTAAGTCCTCAAGGGACATTTGCTAGCATAGTATTAGTCGCAGGAATTATCTTAATAGTATATGCTGCTATCGGTATAATCTCTGCTATAGTAAGCCAAAACCCATTAGCATCATACACAATCGGAGGTTCAGTACTAGGATTAATATTTGGTATTATTCTAGTAACAAACACAGAATCTGCAGTAAAAATAGTACCAATCATCCTAGGAATATGGTTATTTATTTCAGGACTATCAAGCTTAATATTCACAACTAAAGTAACAAAAGAAACAAAAGCTTTAGTAGGACCAATAACCAGAATTATTCTAGGGGTAATAGCCTTTGCACTTCCTGTAATACCAGTCGTTGGAGCAGGTATTTTCCTAGGAATAGTTCTAATCCTATCGGGAATATCAACTATTACAAATGAAAAAAATGAAGAAGTAATTTACAAAGTAAAAGTAAAAAAATAAAAAATAATAAAAAATCAAAAAAGGTGTTGAACAACATCTTTTCTTTATGATAAAATGATTTTGGTGATATAAGTGGAATATAAAATTACATCGCTAAATGAGCGAGAAACAATTGAATTAGCAGAAAACTTAGAAAGTGAAAAATTCCCCAATATGGTAATATGCTTAAAAGGAGATTTAGGAAGTGGTAAAACAGTATTTACCAAAGGATTTGCAAATGCCTTAGGAATTACTGATACAATAACATCTCCAACTTTTAACATAGTTAAAGAATACTATGGGGGAGAAATGCCTCTTTTTCATATGGATGTTTATCGTATAGACGAAGCAACTGTTCAAATAGATTTTGCAGAATACTTCGTAAAAAAAGGAGTATCAATAATAGAATGGTCAGACATGATAAAAGATGAACTACCAAAAGAAAGACTAGAAATATCCTTCAAAATACTTGGAGAAAACAAAAGAGTATTAATTATTAAACCATATGGTAAAAAATACGAAGACTTATGTGAGGCAGTACTATGATAAGTCTTTTTTTAAATACCTCGTCAAATTTTTTAAATATAGGTCTAGCAAAAGAAGGTAAAATAATAGATGAAATTTATAAACAACTAGACAGAGATCTATCAAAAGAAACACTATATCTGATAAAAGAATTATTAGAAAAACAAAACCTAAAACCAAAAGATCTAGACGAAGTAATCTGCGTAAAAGGCCCAGGATCATTTACAGGATTAAGAGTAGGAGTAACCATCGCCAAAACAATGACCTATTTCCTAGAAAAAAGTTTATATAGCACATCAAGCCTAAACGTAATGGCAACCTCAGTAACAAAAGATTTAATAATACCAATAATAGATGCCAGAAGAGGTTATGTCTACGGAGCAATATATGATAAAGAATATAATGTTTTGATGGATGAACGTTACATAAAACTTGAAGATTTAATAGAAAAAATAAAAACATATAACAAAGAATATATCTTTGTCTCAAATGACGAATTTCAAATAAAAACAGAAAAATTTAAACCAAACCTACAAAACTTCTACAATAAAGGAACAAAAACAAAAGAAAACCCCATGTCTTTCGTACCAAATTACTTAAAAAAACCAGAAGCCGAGGAAAAATTAAATGATAAAACAAATAACAATTAATGACTTAAACATCTTAAAAAATTCATTTATTAACACAAACTACATAAAAGAAGAACTAACAAATAATCCCTTTGCAAAAGTAATAATCTATATAGATAAAACAATAAAAGGATATCTATATTACAGCGAAATCTATGATAGAATAGAAATAAACCAAATAGAAGTAGAAAAAAATTCTAGAAATCAAAAAATAGCTTCAAAATTGTTAGAAGAACTAATCAAAAAAGATAAAGATATAACATTAGAAGTAAAACAAACAAACGAAATAGCCATAAAACTATACAAAAAATATAACTTCAAACAAGTAGCAATAAGAAAAGGCTACTATAACAATATAGATGGACTCTTAATGGAAAGAAAGAAGTGATATCATGAAAGATACATATATCTTAGGAATAGAATCAAGTTGTGATGAAACATCTTGTTCAATCGTAAAAAACGGAAACAAAGAAATAAATACAGTAATACTAAGTCAAATAGATATACATACATTATATGGCGGAGTAGTACCAGAAATAGCCAGTAGAAATCATGTAAAAGACGTAGTATTCGTTATAGATAAATGCTTAAAAGAATCAAAACTTACAATGAATGATATCTCCGCAATAGCAGTAACTCATGGACCAGGGCTAGTAGGTTCATTACTAGTAGGATTAGAAGCAGCTAAAACACTGGCTTATATATATGATAAACCACTAGTGCCAGTTCATCACATAAGAAGTCATATCTATGCAAATAACATAGAAAATCCTTTAAAATTTCCCTTAATGGCTTTAATAATAAGTGGGGGACACACAGAACTGTTATATATGAAAGATCACTTTGATTATCAAGTCGTAGGAAAAACACTAGATGATGCAGTAGGAGAATGCTATGACAAAGTAGGAAGAGTAATAAATGTACCTTATCCCGGAGGACCTGTTATAGACAAACTAGCACACCAAGGAAAACCAAATTACAATTTACCAATACCACTTAATGACGAAAGCTTCAACTTTAGCTTTAGTGGTCTAAAAAGCGCCGTAATAAATCTTGTACATAACATAAACCAAAAAGGAGAAACCCTAAACAAAGAAGATCTCGCTTGCTCATTTCAAAACGTAGTAGTAAATTCTCTAACAACAAAAACAATAAAAGCCATGAAAAAGTATAACACAAAAAAATTAATCCTAGCAGGTGGAGTAGCAGCCAACCAAGGAATAAGAGAAGAATTTATAAGATTATCAAAAAAAGAAAATTTCAAGTTCTCATATCCAAGCATGAAATATTGTACAGATAATGCCACAATGGTAGCATCAGCAGGATACTTTCTATACAAAAAAGGAAAAACATCAAACCTAGAAATAAATGCCGATTCTGGAGCAAAATTTGAATAAATTAAAAAAAAATAAAAAAAATTCAAAAAAACTATTGCAAAAACAAAAAATATATAGTAACATTTATATTGCTTAACGAAATGAAAAGAGAGCAAATGGGCTTGTAGCTCAGCTGGTTAGAGCGCACGCCTGATAAGCGTGAGGTCGATGGTTCAAGTCCATTCAGGCCCACCATTTATGCCTCAATAGCTCAGTCGGTTAGAGCACTTGACTGTTAATCAAGGGGTCCTAGGTTCGAGTCCTAGTTGAGGCGCCATTTTTAATTGGCCAGTTGGTGAAGCGGTTGAACACACTGCCCTTTCACGGCAGCATTCACGGGTTCAAATCCCGTACTGGTCACCAAAAAAAATAATAATCCCGAAAGGGTTTTTTTGTTCTTAGGGGGTAATAATATGGAACAAAACAAAGAACTAATAAATGAAAACTACATGAACTGGGCAGAAAACTTTCTAAAAGATAAACCAGGTTTCAGTAGTGATTTCTATCAATTTAATAACGAAAACGTAAAAAAAGAAGACATACAAAATGTCAAAGATCTAGAATATTTCTTCAGATTAACTGAAGAATACGCAAATCAAAATAACATAAAACCAATCATAATCGAAGGAAACCCATTCCTAATCAAAAAATATTATATAAATCATCAAGACAAAATCTATGATATAGGGTACATAAGTGATCAAAACACAATATTTACATTTTCTGAAGTATTAACAAAAAAAGATGTAGAAACAATAGAATTCAAAGAAATAGAAAAATTCCAACAAAACCTAAGAAAAAAAGTACATAACATAAAAAACATAACAACAAAACCAAAAACCAATACTAGAAAATAACAAACAAAGTTCTCACCAAACAAAGAGAACTTTTTCTTATAAACCCAAAACATAACAAAAAAAACAAACCAAAATCAATAATTTCCACAAAAAACCTTGATTTTTCAGCCAAAAAGTGTTATAATCTATACGATTAAATGAAGGGGGTAATAAATATGGAAAAAAGTAATGTATCAATTTTTGAAACATCACAAGAAGAAAGGTCAACAAAGTTTAAAACATATCTAGAAACATATGTACCAAACTTTAATGAAATGGAATATCACGAACAAGTAAAAGAATTAAAAAGAATGAAAAAAGGCTTTGAAAACAACATGAAAGCCATAGGAAAAAGATATGGTTTTGACAGCAAAAAACTAATAACACCACTAGATAACGGAATGAGACATAAACCAGGAGATTACTTTGTAGCAAGTGAAAACCTATACGAAAAAGAAGAAAATCTAAAAAAACTAAAAACACCTGGGAACATAGTAATACTAAAAAGAGATAACCCAGGTATAGCAGTAGGATACTCTGTATCAGACGATCCTGTAGTAATAATGGAAGATCAAGAAAAAGGTATAACAGCATTAGCACACTGTGGAATAAAACAAATAACTCAAAGAATACCACTTTACATGATAAAAGCTATGCAAAAAGAAGCAGGTTCTAACATAAAAAATATTAAAGTTTACATAAGCTCAAATCTAAAAAAAGAAAACAACAAAGTAATATTTAGACCAAAAGAAATAAAAAACAATCCAGAAGTATGGAAAGGACAAGTAAAAAGAAGTCATAAATTAGAACCATCAAGAGGAACAATAGAAAAAGTTATAAATATTACCAGGTTTCTAACAGAAAAAAGTATAAACCAAGAAGGTGCTATCACAAAAATGTTAATTCAAAGAGGAATAAATCCAGAAAGCATCACAATAAACAACAAAAATACTTATACAAATCCAAACCTGTTTTCAAAAACAAAAGCAAAAGATCTACATGAAAAAGAACTAGAAGGCTCATACTTAGTCGGAGCTTACTATGAAGATACCTTTCCAGAATACAAAGCAGAACCAAGAAGAACTAGAAAATTACGCTAAAGTTCTTCTTTTTTTTGACATATTCTTGCTTATTATCCATAATAATGATAAAATGAATTATAAAGAAAAAATGAGGTGAATTATGGAAAATACAATGGTATTTAGAGTCGATGAATTAGAAAATTACATGATAACGGAAACACTATCACACGTAAATAATGCCTTAAACGAAAAAGGATACAATGGAATAAATCAAATAGTAGGGTACTTAATGAGTGGAGACCTTGGCTATATATCAAGTTACAAAGACTCAAGAAAAAAAATACAAAAACTAGAAAGAGAAAAAATCTTAGAAGCACTTCTTAAGTATTATTTAAAAGATGTCAAATGAAATATTTAGGATTAGACTTAGGAAAAAAATCTCTAGGAATAGCCATATCTGATAGAACTGGCCTAATAGCAACCTTTTACAAAAACATTAGATATGAAGATGAAAACAAACTAATCGAAGAACTATTACAAATAATAAACAAAGAAGAAATAGATAAAATAGTTTTAGGTTATCCCAAAAACATGGATAACTCCGAAGGATTTAGAGCCCAAGAAACAAAAGATTTCATGAACAAACTACAAGCAAAAACAGACAAAGAAATAATACTTCAAGATGAAAGATTATCAACCAGAATGGCAGAAAGTGTCTTAATCGGAGCAGACATTTCCAGAAAAAAAAGAAAAAAAGTAATAGATGGATTATCAGCAGTAGTCATACTAAAAAGTTACTTAGATAGAAAGGAAAAATAATATGAGTGAAGATGAAAAGAAAATGATAGATGATAAATTACAAAGTAATAACCAAGAACTAAAAGAGGATATGTTCATTGGTTTTGGAGAAAATGGAGAAGAAAAAACCTTTTACAAATTATTAGAATTTGATTCCGAAGAAACAGGAAAACATTACTTAGCATATACAGATAACGAACTAGATGAAAATGGCAACATAAAAGCCTATGGTTCTATAGTAATCCAAGACGAAAACTACATGAAGCTAGAACCAATAACAACAGAAAAAGAATGGAAAGTTATCGAAACAGCACTTAGAGTTCTTCAAGAAGATTTAAAAGGAACAACCGATGACAAAGCCGAAGAGTAAATATAAAACAGCAAACATATTTCTTAGTGCAATACTAGGACTTTGCTTGCTAGGAATAATTTTAATAATATACTTCATAAGTCCCGTATCAACAAAAGGAAAAGATGTAGAATTCATCGTATCCAAAGGAGATTCTCTAAGGGACATAGCCAAAAACCTAGAAACAAAAGGACTTATCAAAAATGATAAATTTTTCCTAGCATATGTAGTAATAAAAGACTCAAAACAAATCTATGCTGCAAAATACAGATTAAATAGCAGTATGACACTTGGAGAAATAGTAACTCATCTTAAAAAAGGTGGAGTAAACAAAGATGAAATAACAATAACATTTAAAGAAGGTCTAAACATGAGACAAATAGCAAAACAAATAGCTAAAAAAACAAATAACTCATATGAAGACGTAATAAATCTTTCAAATGATGAAACATACATAAACGAACTAATAAAAAAATATTGGTTCATTACCAAAGATATAAAAAACAAAAATATCTACTACAAATTAGAAGGTTATCTCTTCCCAGATTCATATAACTTCTCATCAAAAAATGTTTCAGTAAGAGAAATATTTGATGTAATGATAGCAAACATGGACAAAGAATTAACAAAATACAAAAAAGATATCCAAAAAAGTGGTTACAGTGCTCATCAAATTTTAACAATGGCTTCTTTAGTAGAACTAGAAGTAAAACAAGATAGTCGTAAAGACATCGCAGGACTTTTCTACAACAGATTAAAAGCCAAAATGAGTTTAGGAAGCGACCCAACAAGTTATTATGGAGCAAAAAAAGAAATGACCGGAGAACTATATCAATCAGAATATGATGCAGCAAATGCCTACAACACTAGAAATAGTTCACTAGCAGGAAAACTCCCTGCAGGACCAATTTGTAGTCCATCAAAAGGAGCAATCGAAGCAGCAATAAAACCAAGTAAACACGATTATTACTACTTCGTAACCGATAAAAATGGTAAAGTATATCTAACAAAAGATTATGAAACACATAATAAAGTAATATTAGACTTAAAAAACAAGGGATTGTGGTTTGAATGGTAAATAACATAAACAATGTTTATAGCAATATAAAAGCAATAAAAAGAGAAGCATTAGAAGACAATATTCCAATAATGCAAGACGATACAATAGATTTTATAACAGATTACATCGCAGATAAAAGAATAAAAAAAGTATTAGAAATAGGAACAGCCGTAGGATACTCTGCAATCATGATGGCTCTATCTTCACCATTAGTTACAGTAGTAACCATCGAAAAAGATAAAGATAGATACATAAAAGCCTTAAAAAACGTCAAAAAAATGGGGCTAGAAGATAGAATAATCCTAATTTATAACGATGCCCTAGAAGTAAAATTAAAAGAAAAATTTGATTTAATAATAATAGATGCAGCAAAAAGTAAAAACAAAGAATTTTTCTCTCACTTTGAAAGCAACCTAGATACAAATGGTTCAATCATAACAGATAATCTAAGCTTTCATGGTTTCGTAAAAAAAGATTTAAAAGAAATAACAAGTAAAAACGTAAGAGGATTAGTCAAAAAAATAAGAGCCTATATAGAATTTCTAAACGATAATATCAAATATAAAACCAAATTCTATGAATTAGGAGACGGAATATCCGTAACAGAAAGAAGGCTAAAATAATGAAAATTATTCACAAAACAAACAATTACAAGGGTGCAAAAGCTCTTCTTTTTGGTTTAAAAGAGCTTTCAACCTACGACATAACAATAACCCTAGAAGAATTAAAAAACTATCAAGACAAAGAAATATACCTATCATTAGACAAAAATATGTTTAACGAAGACTTATCATATCTAACAAAAATCTTAACAAACATAGACAAATATAATATAAAAGGAATATTCTTTTACGATTTAGCAGTACTAAACATAGCAAACAAATTAAATATAAAAACCCCCCTAATATGGAACCAAAACTTCTTAGTTACCAATTACAAAACAATAAACTTTTACGCAAAAGATAACATAAAAGGAGCAGTACTCTCATCAGAAATAACTATTAACGAAATCGAAGAAATAGCAAAAAACACCAAAATAGATCTTTACCTAAACATATTCGGACATCAACTAATGGCAATCTCAAAAAGACATCTAATAACAAACTATTTCAAACACATCGAAGAAGAAAACACCAAAGATATCAATTATATGATAGAAAAAAACAACAAATACCCAATCATAGAAAACGAAACATGTACCAAATTTCTAACAAAAGATATCTTAAATGGTATAAAATATATAAATAAACTAAAAAAAATAGGCATAAAATACATAATATTAGATAACACCCTTATTGAAGATAAACAATACGAAAAAATAGCAAAAATCTACGAAGAAGCAGTAAACAATAACTTATCAGAAAAAGAATTATTAACAAAAGAAAAAGAAATAAAAAATATAATTTCGGGTACAGATACACTATTTCTAAACAAAAAAACAATATATAAGGTGAAAAGAAAATGATAGAATTATTATCTCCCGCTGGAGACCTAGAAAAATTAAAAATAGCATATTTATATGGTGCAGATGCTTGCTATATCGGAGGACAAAATTATAGCCTAAGAGCAAATGCCAATAACTTCTCCCTAGAAGAAATAAAAGAAGCCGCAGAATTTGCCCATAAATTAGGAAAAAAACTATACGTAACAGTTAATATAGTTTTTCATAACGAAGACTTAGTAGGTTTAAAAGAATACCTAAAAGAACTAGAAAAATGTCAAATAGATGCCATAATAGTAAGTGATCCCCTATTAATAGACATAGTAAATGAAGAAAAATTAAATCTAAACATACATATAAGTACCCAAAACTCAACCACAAACAAAGAAAGTGTTAAGTATTGGCAAAACCATGGTGTAGAAAGAGTAGTATTAGCAAGAGAAACAACAAAATCACAAATCGAAGAAATAATAAAAGAAACAAACGCAGATATCGAAGTATTCCTCCACGGAGCAATGTGCACCTGTTATTCAGGAAGATGCGTCCTATCAAACTATTTTACAAACAGAGACTCAAATCGTGGAGGATGTGCCCAAGTATGTAGATTTATCTTCGACTTAGACAAAGAAAGAAAAACAAAATACTCCATAGCAACAAAAGATCTAAACCTAAGTAACCACATCCCAGAACTAATAGATGCAGGAGTAAAATCCCTAAAAATAGAAGGAAGAATGCGAAGCAGTTACTACGTAGCAACAGTAATAAGTTGTTACAGAAAACTAATAGATGCATATTATAATAATGTCTTTGAAGAAAATCTCCTAAAAAACACCAATAAAATTCTAGCAAGAGTAGCCAACAGAGAATCAACAGCACAATACTTTAAGGGAAACGTTGACGAAAAAGATCAATATTATAACGAAAGACAAGAAGTATCAAACCAAGACTTTCTCGGAGTAGTAAAAGGCTATGACAAAGAAAATAAAATGACAATAATAGAACAAAGAAATTACTTTAAACAAGGAGACAAAGCCATAATATTTACACCACAAGGAAAAGAAGAAGAAATAGAGTTTTCCCATATTTATGACGAAAATCTAAACGAATTAGAATGTGCCAGACATCCTAGAGAAATAATAAAAATAAAAACAAAAACTAACTATCCAGAAAATTCCATGATACGTGTTAAATTTTAGTATCCCCCCCTTGACAAAAGCTTAAAAAAATAGTATCCTTTTAGTTAGTTTAAATTTAAGAGGTGATAAACATGTCTGAAAGAAAAAAAGTATTTTTAACTCAAGAAGGATATGATGAAATAAAAGAAGAATTAGATTATCTAATTAATACAAAAAGACCAGAAAATATCGTTGCCATAAAAGAAGCAAGAGCACTAGGAGATTTATCAGAAAATGCCGATTATGACGCTGCTAGAAACGAACAAGCAGAAATCGAAGCAAGAATAAAAAAACTAGAAGCAATTGTAGAAAATGTTCAAATAATTGAAGAAGTATCTACCGATACAGTAGGACTAGGTAACACAGTAAAAATATCATACGTTGACGACGAAGATGACTTAGACGAATACAAAATAGTAGGAAGCCAAGAGGCAGATCCGTTCGAAAGTAAAATATCAAACGAATCACCAATAGCAAAAGCCTTACTAGGACACAAAAAAGGAGACGTAGTAGAAGTAGAAAGTCCAAACGGAAGTTACGAAATCAAAATTATAGATATAGCATAAGAACTAGCAATAGTTCTTTTTCTTAAAGAAGGTGAATTATATGGAAGAATTAAGCAAAAAAGATGTCATAACAATGAAACTGTTACATTACTTTATAACAGATCAAAACTATAGCCCAGTTGTACTTCACGGAGCACAAAATGAAATATGGTTAGAAAATATGCATAGTAATTACAAAATAGTAAGAATTGTATCAGGATACATTCACAACAACGAACAATTAGACTTTGATACATTTAAAACAAGAAAAATAGTCAAAAACATCAAGAAAAAAACATTAAATTTCAACATGCCAGTACTAAGTATTTTCATAGATCTAGGAGACAACGTAAACCTAAAACAAGAAAAAGATATAGACTTCGTTTCATTAAACAACATAAAAGATCTAAAAAAATATGACTTCTTATATAATTACTTTCCAGATATAGATAAAAAACTAAAATTTACAGAAAAAGGAATGAATCTTTTCTTAAAAATAACCGAAGATATAAATCAAAAAAACCTAGAAGAAGCAAGAAAAGTAGATGAAATATTTAAACCAAAAAAACCAATAATGACATATATCCTAATAGCAATAAATATATTCATCTTCCTAATAGGAATTCTTTTTAATCTTCAAAATCCTTTAATAGAATTATTTGCAAACAATGGTCCAGCAGTAACCGAAGGAAAACAATATTATAGATTATTAACATCAATGTTTCTACATGCTAATATATTTCATATAGGATTCAATATGTATGCTTTATATCTACTAGGAACACAAGCCGAAGGATTCTTTGGTAAAACAAAATTCCTAATAATATATCTACTAAGTGGATTAACAGGAAGCATGCTTTCCATACTATTAAATCAAGAAGCAGTCTCAGTCGGAGCAAGTGGAGCAATATTCGGTATCCTAGGAGCACTCCTATACTTTGGTTTTAGCTACCGTGTATATTTAGGAAATACCCTAATAAAAGAAATAGTACCAGTAATCCTAATCAACTTAGCCTTTGGTTTTACAATGACCGGAGTAGACAACTATGCTCATATTGGTGGATTAATCGGAGGACTAACAACAGCCATGGCCGTAGGATTCTACAAAGAAAATAACAAACAAGATAGAATAAACGGAATAATAATAACAATACTACTATTAGCATTCCTAATATTTATGAACTTTTTCTATCGATAAAACGTAAAACTCTAAAAAAACATAGAGTTTTTTTCATATAACCAAACAAAAATATGATATAATTATCACTAGGAGTAAAAAAATATTATGAAAGATGAAAACAATAAAAAAAACATAAAAATAATCTTTATCGATATAGATGGAACTCTAGTAAACAATAGAAAAAGAATAACACTAAAAACTAGAAAAGCCATCAAACAAGTCGTAGATAAAGGAATATACGTAGTCCTAACATCAGGAAGAGACATTCTTCATACAATAGACAAATCAAAAAGAGCTCTAGCATCAAACATAATAATATCCTCGAATGGATCAGAAATATATGACTACAAAAACAAAAAACTAATCTATAAAAACAACATATCAACAGAAAAAGTATATCAAATATGGGATTACTGTAACAAAAAACATATAGGTATAATGATAAAATCATTCGAAGGAAAATTAATAAACAAATACCTAATTGGTAAAGATAAAGAAAATGGAATCATAATAACAAACAAAAAAGAATTAAAAAACATCCTAGTATCTCAAATAATATTCATAAGCAATGACATAGAACTAATCCTAAATGCAAAAAAATTCATAAAAAGCTTAGATCTATCTGTAAACCATTACTCAAACAGTTTCCTAGATGCAAGTATTTCTGATAGATATAGCTTAGACATAAATAACAAAGGAGTATCAAAAGGTGAAGGCATAAAAAAACTTCTAAAGCACCTAAACATATCAAAAGAAGAAAGTATGTGTTTTGGAGACTATTACAACGATTTAGATATGTTTAAAGCTTGTAACATCAAAGTTGCTATGGAAAATGCTTGTAATGAAATAAAAAAAGAAGCAGACTATATAACAGAAACAAATGAAAAAAATGGAGTAGCAAACTTTCTAAACAAATATTTTAAGGAGGAAAAATAATGGATTTAATAATAATCATACTCCTAATAGTAGGAGTCGTAATAATATATAAAGACGTAAAATTCGTAACATACCTAATAGGAATACTAGAAATATTCTTTAGATTAATGCACTATATCGGAGATAACATAAAATTCATAAACCTAAACCCATTCATAAACAAATACATACCATCCTCACTATTTAGCATAATAGAAAAATACACAAGTGGAGTAGTATGTACAATAATATCTTGGTTATTAGTCGCAGTACTAATCATGTTTCTAGTCTATTTAGTAAAATATCTAATAAAGAAAAAATAAATCCCTTGTATAAAAACAAAAAATAGTATATAATAAACCCTGTGAAGGAGAGATATATATGAAAAAAGATAACGTTTTTGAAGAAATAGTAAAAATATCAAAAGAAGAATTTCAAAATGCCATCAACAAAGCATTTGAAAATAAAAAAAGTAACATAAAAATGGACGGATTCAGAAAAGGAAAAGTTCCAAAAGATGTATACTTTAAAAAAGTAGGAAAAGAAAGCTTATACATGGATGCTATAGATATAGTTTTACCAGATGCCTATGACAAAGTAATGAAAAACTATAAACCAATCATAGATCCAAAAGTAGAAATAAATAAAATGGATGAAGAAGGCGTAGAATTCAAATTCATCATAACAACTATGCCAAAAGTAGAAATCAAAAAATACAAAGGTTTAAACATTAAAAAACCAGAAGTAAAAGTAACAGAGGAAGAAATAGAACATGAAATGGGACATCTAGTAGAAAGATTTACAGAACTAGTAATAAAAGAAGATGGTGAAGTAGAACTAGGAGATGTCGCAGTAATAGACTTCGAAGGATTCAAAGATGGAACACCATTCGAAGGAGGAAAAGGAGAAAACTATTCATTAGAAATAGGATCAAATACATTCATCCCAGGTTTCGAAGATCAAGTAATCAAAATGAAAAAAGGTGAAGAAAAAGAAATAAAAGTAACCTTCCCAGAAGATTATCATCAAGAAGACCTAAAAGGAAAAGACGTAACATTCAAAGTAAAAGTACATGAAATAAAAGAAAAGAAAGCAAGAGATTTCGATGAAGAATTTTTTGAAGATCTAGGTTTAGAAGGAGTAGACTCAGAAGAAAAACTAAAAGAAGAAATAAAAGAAAACATAAAAGCTGCTAAAGAAAGAGAAGCAGAAAACAACTTTATCGAAGAAGTACTAGCAAAAATAGCAGAAAACACAACAGTAGAAATTCCAGAAGAACTAGAAGAAGACGAAATAAACCACATGATGAAAAACTTCGAAGAACAAATAAAAATGCAAGGAATGTCTCTAGAAGTACTTTACGAAATGACAAAATCAAACGAAGAAAAACTAAGAGAACAAATGAAAGAAGAAGCACACAAACACGTACTTTATAGAATGATTCTAGAAACAGTAAAAGACTTAGAAAAAATAGAAGTAACAGACAAAGAACTAGAAGAAGAACTAGAAAAATTAGCAAAACAATATAACGTTACAAAAGAAGAATTCCTAGATATGTATGGAGAAAAAGAAATGCTAAGATACGAAATAGAAGTTAAAAAAGTACTAGAACTTCTTACAAAAGAAAACGAAAAATAAGCTAAAAGCTTATTTTTTCTATAAAGGAGTAAACCTATGGAAAATATTATATTAATAAAATACGGAGAACTAACAACAAAAAAAGATAACAGAAAACAATTTATAAACATACTAAGTAACAACATAAACGAAAAAATAAAAAAATATAATGCAAAAATAACTAAAGATAGATCAAGAATGTATATAACATTCCAAAAACAGTATCAAAAAGATATAATAAAAGTCTTAAAAAATACCTTTGGAATTCATGCGTTTAATATCGTCTATAAAGCAAATACTAATAATATAGATATATGTAATGAAACATTAAAACAACTACAAAAAGAAAACTTCAAAACATTCAAAGTAGTAACAAAAAGAAGAGATAAATCATTCCAAACACCAAGTATGGAATTCAATAAAGTAGTAGCAACTCATATCTTAAAAAATATAAAAGATATAAAAGTAGATGTACATAATCCAGACATATATATAAATATAGAAATAAACAAAGAAGAAACATATATCTATTTTAACGAAATAAAAGGACTTGGAGGATATCCAGTATCAGTCGCAGGAAAAGGATTATTAATGTTATCCGGAGGAATAGATTCCCCAGTCGCAGGATACTTATCATTAAAAAGAGGAATAAAAGTAGAAGCAATTTACTTCGAAGCATTACCACATACCAGTTTAAATGCTAGAGAAAAAGTAATAAATCTAGCAAAAGAATTACTAAAATATTCCTCAAACTTTAACCTATATGTAGTACCAATAACCAAATTACAAGAAGAAATATATCAAAAAATAGATAGTACCTATATGATAACAATACTAAGAAGAATGATGTATCGCATAAGTGAAAAAATAGCAAGAAAACATAAAGATTTAATCCTAATAAATGGAGAATCAGTAGGACAAGTAGCATCCCAAACATTAACAAGTATGAATGCAATAAATGAAGTAGTAAAAATACCAGTAATAAGACCAGTAGCATGTTTTGATAAATTAGAAATAATAGATATAGCAAAAAAAATAAACACATACGAAACAAGTATATTGCCATATGAAGACTGTTGTACAATATTTGTACCAAAACATCCAGTAATAAATCCCAAAATAGAAAAATGTAAAGAATATGAAGAAAAAATAGATTATCAAAATCTCATAGAAGAAGCAATAAAAGAAACAAAAATAATAAAAATAGAAAACAAAAACGATTTCAAAGATTTACTATAAATAAAAAATATACAGGTATAAATTACCAATCAAAATAATGTATGAAATGACAAATTTTTCACATTCTATAAATGTATAGGAGGTGAAAAAATGAACCAAGCAAACAATAATAGTAATAAACTAGTTGTTCCAGGAGCTAAACAAGCTATCGATAGTATGAAATACGAAATAGCTAGAGAATTTGGTGTTAATCTAGGACCAGATGCAACATCAAGAGCCAACGGATCAGTTGGAGGAGAAATAACAAAACGTTTAGTAGAAAGAGGAATGTCACAATTAAGTGGTTATTCTAATAAATAATAAAAAAATAATAAAAAAAGTGCTCAAATTGAGTACTTTTTATTTAAAAAAAAGCACCTACATGCTATAATTAATATGTAAAACAAAAATAAAAGAGGTGTTAAACATGAAAATAGTAGTTTTAGCAGGAGGTCTAAGTCCAGAAAGAGACGTATCATTATCATCAGGATCTCTAATAGCTAATTCGTTAATAAAAAGTGGGTATGATGTGATGTTACTAGATCTATATCTTGGAATAAATAACAAAGATATAAAACCAGAATATAAAAATAAATATTCAAAAGAATTATATTCTTACAAAATTCCAGATCACGAACCAGATCTAGAAAAACTAAAACAAGAATCAAATAACAAAGAAGTCCTAATCGGAGAAAAAGTCCTAGATATATGTAAAGATGCAGATATAGTATTTATGGCCTTACACGGAGGAATCGGAGAAAACGGAAAAATCCAAGCATTATTCGATATCTATGACATAAACTATACTGGAACAGGATACGAAGGAAGCTTGCTTGCTATGGATAAAGATCTTTCAAAAAAAATAATGAAAGAAAACAATATCCTAACAGCAGATTGGCAAACAGTACAAAGTGATAACATAGATATAGAAAATATAAAATTACCATGTGTAGTAAAACCAACAAGCTGTGGCTCATCCGTAGGAATATCACTAGCTACAACAAAAGAAGAACTAAAAAAATCCCTAGAAGAAGCAAAAAAATGGGAAGACCAAATCATAATCGAAGAAATGATAAAAGGAAGAGAGTTTTCAATTGGAGTCCTAGATAACAAAGCATTACCAATAATAGAAATAAAACCAAAAGAAGGATTCTATGATTACAAAAACAAATACCAATCCGGATGTACCGAAGAAATATGTCCAGCACATCTAACACAAGAAGAACAAAACTACCTACAACAATGTGCTCTAAACGTTCACGAAGCATTAAGACTAGGATACTATTCAAGAATAGATTTCATTTTAAACGAAGAAGGAAAAGCCTATTGCCTAGAAGCAAATACATTACCAGGAATGACCCCAATAAGCTTACTTCCACAAGAAGCACAAGCAAATGGAATGACTTACGACAAGCTATGCGAAGACCTAGCACTAAGTGCTAAGAAAAAAGTAAGAAGAAGATAAAAAAATCTTCTTTTTCTATTGTCAAAAAAAATAAAAAATAGTAAAATAAACTTATATAAACTAAAAGGAGTAAATAAATATGGAACCAAAAAACAAGTCAAAACTACCAGTACTAACCATGCTTCTAGTAGCATTATTAGTACTAGTAGGAACAAGTTATGCATATTTTGATTATTCATTCATAGGAAAAGATAACACCATAAGTACAACAGATGTATCAATAAAACTACTAGAATCAAACAAAGAAATAGTAACACTAGAAAACCAATTACCAATGTCAGATGAACAAGGAATAAATCAAGTAGGAACAGGAAATGTCTTTGACTTTGCCGTAGAAACAAAATCAAGTTCAGACATGAAACTAGGTTATAAACTAAACATAGAAAAACTAAAAGCCGATACAGGTTACACAAGTCTAACAGATGATCAAATAAAAATATATCTAACAGATACAAACGATAACAAAATATTAGGGCCACTAAAAATAAGCGATTTAGAAAATTATAATCTATATGAAGACGTAAATATACATAGCAAAACAAATAATACACAAGTAGATAAATATAGAATAAGAGTATGGATAGATCAAGACGTTCAAATAAAAGATTGGGATGAAAACACCAAACAACAATATAAATTCAAAATAGGAGTAGGATCAGCAGAAAACGAAGGAAGTTACATCATAACTTATAGTCCAAATGGTGGAGAAGGACAAATGGCAGCAAGCATATACAACAAAAATACAACAAATAATTTAAGAAAAAATACATTCACCAGAGGAGGATATACATTCAAAGGTTGGTCAACAACAAATAATGGAGAAGTAGAGTACCAAGATCAAAATACAGCAACCAATCTAACACAAAATCAAAACGATCAAAACAAAACATTATATGCAGTATGGAAACCAAATACATATACAGTTAAGTATCATCCAAATGGAGGATTAATAGAAACAACACAAACAATAGAACCAGATGTTAATTATGATCCAGTAAACATGGGAACAAACAACACAAAATGGACAAAAGAAGGTAATGTCTACAAAAGTGGTAATTTAAGTACCTCTAATATGACTTATTTGCTTCATAGTATAACATTAGAAGAAGCAGGAACATTATCATTTGAAGTAGCAGTATCACAAAGTGAAAATTATGAAATTATGTTTTTATTGCTTCCTCCAGATTTTAGTAATCCAATAGAACAAAAATCAATAAAAGCAACACCAGGAATAACAAACGAAGAAGATTTAGTATATCAAAAAATAGAAATACCACTCGAAGCTGGTTCTTATGGGATAGTATTTGGTCTTTCTGAAACTGCTTCTGAATCAGAAGGTTTAGATAGAGCATATGTAAGAAATATTAAAATACCAAGCTATGGTGAAGGACAAGTAGAAAACTCAACCTATACAGTAGGACAAAACAATAAATTAAAAATAAATGAATACAAAAAACAACATTATACATTTAAAGGATGGAATACAAATAAAAACGAAACAAAAATAAAGTATCAAGACGAAAGTGATTTGACAAATTTAGAAAAAACAGTAAAAGAACAAGACCAAATAGATTTATATGCCATATGGGAAATAAATAAATATAACGTAAATGTAGTAGCACAAAATGGAACAATAAATGGAGATTCAACAAAACAAATAGAATACAACAAGAATGGAGTGTTTAATTTAACATCAAGTATAGATAGTAATAATGGCACAGTAACATGCACAAATGGTCAATCAGGAATTCTAAAAAATGGAGTATTAACTATAAAAAATGTATCAAGTGATACAACATGTACAGCAGAGTTTATAGATTCAGTAACCACACTCTATGAAGACGGAACGTTAATAATAAATGAAAAAATGAAAAATAGAAGCACTAATATATCAACACATGGTACGGTAGCAAAAGAATATGATGCAATGAGCAATAGTAATTCTTATGTATTTACAGTACGACCTACTTCAGAAATTAGCTATGAATCAGATGTATTATGGTTTCAAGAACGAACTAACATATTAAATGTAGAAATCGGAAGCAATATAAAGCCTATATCAACAGCAAATTGGTTTATATATTCATCAAGTATGAAAAAAGGAGATTTTACAAATCTAGATACATCAAGTGTAACAGATATGAGTTCTATGTTTTTAAATACAGGCTATAGTGCCACAACCTTTGAATTAAAAGGATTAGAAAATTGGGATGTATCAAGTGTAACAGATATGAGTTCTATGTTTTACAATGCTGGTTTTAATGTTACAAGTTTTAATTTGAATTTATCAAACTGGAACACATTAAGTGTAACTGATATGAGTAATATGTTTTTCCGGGCAGGCTATAGTGCCACATCCTGGTCAGTAACTATACCAAAAACAACAGGATCTTTAACAAATACAACATCAAGATGGTATGGTTCTTCCTCAAGCACATATACTTCTCCTGATACTGGCAAATCATTCACACTAGCCAGTTAAAATATAAAAAAGAAAGGAAATGATTAAAATGAATTTTATCAAAAAACATAAAATATTATTAATAATTATTGCTATAGTATTAATTATTGCAATAATACTAGGAATCTATTTCTGTACTAAAGATACTAGTACTGAAGTAAACTCTTTAAAAGTAACTTATAAAGATGGAGATCAAATAAGTATCAAAAATCCTTCTACACCATATGAAATAACTAAAGAAATAACAGTTACAAATCCTACTAAAGAACTAAAAACTTATAGCCTAGAATGGTTAAAAGTATCAAACACATTTAAAGAACAAAATAAACTTTTATACACAATAAAAGGTTCCGGAGACAGATCAGCATCCCTAGGAAAATCTCAAGTTCCTTCTGCATCTTCTAAAATATTTAACTCTGTAGCAATTACTGCTGGAACAACTCATAAATACACAATAACAATAACTTACAATGGAGGAAAAACCTCAAATGATAGTTTCCTAGGAACCCTAATAATAAACTCTGAAAAACCTAAAAAAGATACAAAAACAGAAAATGGTATTCCATACAAAGATAAATCAAAAAATAAAAACAAAACAAAACAAGAAACTAAGAAAGAAACAAGCAAACAAGCCTAATTCTTTCTTTTTTTTTCTTTAAATATAATATATAATATTATACAAGGAGTATGATTTATGGAATTAACAAATAACCTAAAAGATAACACAATTATTATTACTAATTATAGTAACAAATTAAATATCTTAAAAGAACTAAATAATTTAGATAAACTAATTAATATAAACTTCTTAACAAAAGAAGAACTACTAAAAAAATATTACTTTTCTTATGATGAAAATGCTATATATTACTTAATGAACAAATATAATCTTAACATAGAAGTAGCAAACATCTATCTAAAAAATATGTATTACGTAGAAAATAAAACTTATAAAGCAGAAAAATTAAACAATCTATCAAAACTAAAACAAGAACTAGAAGATAATAATCTCTTAATAAAAGATAATCTTTTTTTAGACTACATAAAAAACAAAAAACTGGTCTTTTACAATTATAATTCATATACAAAACTAGAAAAACACTTAATAGAAAAACTAAAACATCATACAAATATAGAAATAATAAATAAAAAATATAAAGATTATACCCATCAAGTATATGAATTTAATACTATCTTCGAAGAAATAGAATACGTAGCAAAAGAAATAACAAAACTAATAGAAAAAAACATAAGTATAGAAAATATAAAGCTAACCAACGTAAGTACTGATTACTATGACATAATGACAAGAATATTCTCTATGTATAACTTAAATCTAAACCTTAAAAATAGTAAACTAATCTCTACAAAAATAGCCCAAGAATTCTTATCACTAGAAGGTACAATCGAAGACAAAATAACTATTTTATCAGATAAGTATAAAAATAATGACATACTAAATCTAATAACAAAAATAGTTAATAAATATATATCATTTGAAAATAAAAAAATAGTAAAAGAAATGATAACCTATGACTTTAAAAACACTTACTTACCAAAAGAAAAATATCAAAACACTATCGAAATAGTAGAGTATTTAAACGATTACATAAGTGATGATACTTACGTATTTATGATGTCATTTAATCAAAACGATATACCAAAAATACATAAAGACGAAGAATTTATAACAGATAATTTAAAAGAAGGCTTATTACTAGATAAAGTACTAGAACAAAACAAAACAGAAAAACAAAACACTATAAATAACATAAAAAATATTAAAAATCTAATAATAACCTATAAAAATACCTCTCCATCGGGTCCTTATTATCCTTCAAATTTAATATTAGATTTAAACCTAGAAGTAATAAAAAAGGAATTAAACTACCAAGAAAGTTACAGCATCATTTCAGATAAAATAAACCTTTCAAAATACATAGATAACTATCTAAAAACTGGAGAAATAAACCCAAACTTAAAACTATTATATAACAGTTATAATGATATAGAATATAACACTTATAATAACAAATATCACAAAATAGACCAAAAACTCTTAAAAGAATATCTAAATAATAGTTTTAATCTATCATATTCCAGTATGGATTCATATTACAAATGTCCTTTTAGATACTACTTATCACATATATTAAAGTTAGATATATACGAAGAACGCTTCGAAGCCTACATAGGAAGCTTATTTCACTATGTCCTAGAAAAATCCCTAAAAGAAAACAAAGAAATAGACTATTTAATAAAAGAATTCATAACAAATAATGAAAAAAAACTATCAACAAAAGAAGAATTCTTCATAAAAAAATTATCCAAAGAACTATATTTTATTCATCAAACAATTAAAGAACACCTAGAAAACTCAAACCTAAAACAAATGCTATTCGAAGAAAGAGTAACAGTAGAAAAAACATATCAAGATGTAAAAGTAACATTCAAAGGCTTTATTGACAAAATAATGTATGAAGAAAAAAATAATAACACAATAGTAGCCATAATAGACTATAAAACAGGGTCAGCAGACATAAACCTAGGTTACGTACCATATGGTTTATCAATGCAATTACCAGTATATCTATACCTAGCAAAAAATACAAACAAACTAACAAACATAAAATTTGCTGGATTCTACCTTCAAAAAATACTATCTGGACCTTACAACATAGATCCAAAAAAAACAATTGAAAGTCAAAAAAGAGAAAAACTTTTATTATCAGGGTATTCAAATAACGATGAAAATATTTTATATGAATTCGATAAAACCTATAAACTAAGTAAATACATAAAATCAATGAAATTAAAAAACGACGGAGATTTTAATAGCTATGCAAAAACAATAGATAATGAAGAAATAGAAAAACTAATAGAAATAACAGATCAAAACATAGATAATGCTATAGAAAATATAATAAATTGTAACTTTGACATAAAACCTAAAAAAACAGAAAAAGAAGTTTTAGGCTGTAAATTCTGTAAATACAGTGATATATGTTTCAAAGAACCAAAAGACGAAATACTAATAAAAGAAGATAAAGACTTATCTTACCTAAGGAGTGATATAGATGCCTAATTGGACCAAAGAACAACAAGAAGCCATAGATAAAGAAGGAAAAAACATAATAGTATCCGCCGGAGCAGGCTCAGGGAAAACAGCAGTCCTAACTGCCAGAGTAATAAGAAAACTAAAAGATGGAGTAGACGTAAACAAACTTTTAGTACTAACATTTACAAACGAAGCCGCCGGAGAAATGAAAGATCGTATAAGAAAAGCCATAAAAAAAGAACCAGAACTAAAAAATCAACTAGATTACCTCGATAGTGCTTACATAACAACATTCGATAGCTATGCCTTATCTATAGTAAAAAAATACCATTATTTACTTGGCATATCAAAAAACATAGGCATAGTTTCGTCCTCAATAATAAATATAAAAAAAGAACAAATACTAGACGAAATCTTCGAAAAAAAATATAACATAGGAGATCAAAAATTTCTAAAACTAATAAATGATTTCTGTTTAAAAGACGATCAAAATATCAAAAACCAAATCCTAAAAATAAACAATAATCTAGAACAAAAATATGATAAAAAAGAATATCTAAAAAGTTACTTAGATACTTTTTATAATGAAGATTACATAAATAAACTCCTAGAATCTTACTTAAATATAATATATGAAAAACATCAAGAAATAAAAGATTTATATGAAGAAATACTAACTCTAGAAGAATCAAAAAAAGTTCTAGAATATGAAGAAAACTTATCCAGTTTTATAAACTCAAATACTTATAATGAAATAAAACAAACCATAAACTTTGATCTTCCAAAAAGGGTAAAAAACTCTAAAGAAGAAAGAGCAAAAATAAAAGAACTCCAAGACGAACTAAAAAAATTAACAATCTATAACACAAAAGAAGAAATAAAAGAAACGTACTTAAGTACTAAAGATTACGTAAGTACCATAATAGAAATAATAAACGAATTAGAAGGACAAATATCAAAATATAAAAAAGAAAACGCTTCCTATGAATTCATAGATATATCAAAAATGGCTATAGATATAGTAAAAGAAAACAAAGAAGTAAACGAAGAAATAAAATATTATTATAACGAAATAATGGTCGATGAATATCAAGATACAAATGATATCCAAGAAATATTCATAAACCAAATAGAAAACAATAACGTATACATGGTCGGAGACATAAAACAATCAATATATAGATTTAGAAACGCTAATCCTACAATCTTCAAAAACAAATATATAACATACTCGAAAGGAGAAAAAGGAATAAAAATAGATCTATTAAAAAACTTTAGATCAAGAAGCGAAGTCCTAGAAGACATAAATAAAATGTTTAACAAAATAATGGATACTTTTCTAGGAGGAGCAGACTATAGCAAAACACATCAAATGGTCTTTGGAAACACCATGTATGAAAAAGAAAACCAAGAAGAAATAAATAATAATTTAGAAATATATGACTATAATCCCAAAGATATAAAAGGATATAATAAAAACGAAATAGAACCCTTCATTATAGCAAAAGATATCAAAGAAAAAATAAAAAACAATTACATGGTAATAGATAAAGAAACAAGTACCCTAAGAAACATAAAATATAGTGATTTCTGCATAATAATGGATCGTGGAACAGATTTTGACCTTTACAAAAAAATCTTTGAATACGAAGGAATACCCCTAGTAGCATTCCAAGACGAAAAACTAACAAAATCATATGATATATTTATAATCAAAAACCTAGCAAGTCTCATAATAAAAATAAAAAATAATAAACTAGACAAAGAATTCAAATATTACTTTACATCAATTCTAAGAAGTTACTTATACCAAACACCAGATAATAAAATATTTGAAATCTTCGAAAAAAACACCTTTAAAGAAGAAGAACTATACATAAAATCCCAAGAAATATCAAAAAAAATAGATAATATATCATGTCATGAATTCCTAGAGATCCTAATCAAAGAATTTAACTTCTACGAAAAAAGCCTAACATATCACGATATAGATAAAACCCTAATAAGAATTCTAAACCTAAAACAAATAACCTCATCCCTAGAAGACCTAGGATATACCCCATATAATCTAGTAGAATACCTAGATAAAATGATTAAAAGCGATGAAGAAATAAACTACAAAGTAAACACAAAAGACAACGTATCAGTAAAAATAATGAATATACATAAATCAAAAGGACTAGAATTTCCCGTATGTTATTACTCAGGACTATATAGAGAATTTAACACAAGCGACATAAAAGATAAATTTATATACAATCAAAAATACGGAATAACAACCCCATACTATAAAGAAGGAATTGGAGAAATATTCACAAAATATCTCATAAAACAAGAATACATCAAAGAAGAAATATCAGAAAAAATAAGACTATTATATGTCGCAGTAACAAGAGCAAAAGAAAAAATGATCTTTGTAGCACCCCTAAACAGTGACATATATAATGACGAAACTCTAGTAAATAACAATATTAGATTAAAATATAAATCATTTCTAGACATAATAAATACAGTAAAAGATAAATTCGATATAAACATAAAAAACATATCACAAGAAGATATACCATTAATAAAAGACTATAGTATTTTCAAATTAAAAGACCTAACAATACTAAAAGATAATATAAAACAAATAAAACATAAACAAATAACAATACCAAATAAACCCTTAACAGAAACAAAATTCTCAAAAACAACAACCAAACTAAAAACAAAAAACGAATTAGAAAACATGAAACATGGTACAAAAATCCATTACATATTTGAAACCGAAGACTTTACAAACCCAAAACACGAAGAAGTAAAAAAGCTCCTAAAACATCAAGAAATAAAAAATATAAAAGAAGCAAAAATATTCAAAGAATACGAATTCTATTTCAAAGAAGAAAACGAATCATATCATGGAATAATTGACTTAATGTTAGAATACCAAAACCAAATAATAATAATTGATTACAAACTAAAAGACATAACAGATGAAAACTATAAAAAACAACTACAAGGATACAAAAACTACATAGAAAACAAAACCCATAAATCTGTAACAACATATCTATATTCCATAACCCAAGATATCTTAAAAGAAATTTAATAAGTATAAAAAGAATTATTGTAAAGATATGCGTTTCATGATAAAATTAATTTATTAGAAGCAGGTGAATTTAATGAGTGAATTTATAAATGAATTTGGAAAAGAAAACTTCATAATAATAATTGTAGTAGTAGGAGTAATCTTACTAGCACTTGTAATAATAATAATAATTGAAAAATTTCAAATAAGAGCAAAAATGAAAAAACAAATAAAAAGACAAATATCTAATATAAGCACTGCAACTAAAATGCCAAGACCAATAATAAATAACGAAGTAAGAAATAGTAACTATATAAAAGAACCTGTTTTAAATAACCAAATAATAAAAGAAGAACAAGTTGAAGTATTAGAAAACCAAAATAATTATGAAGTAAATAATATAAACACAGTTCCTATAAATAACAATGAGTCAAGTAAAATAAATGAAAATTACATACCACAGCACAGCAAAACAGAACAAGAAGAAATAGTAATTAAAGAGCAAAAATCAAACCAAGAACAAGAAGTAGTATACGTAGAAAATACTGATAAAGCAAAAGATGCTAAAGAAAAACTAGAAGAAGTAACCAAAAAACTAATAGATAAAGAAGACGATCTTATAGATCATACTCATTTTGAAACAGAACAAGAAGAAAAATCAATAATAAGTTATGACGAATTAATAAAAGCATCTCATGATATAGATTCAAAAAATGATAAACTACTAGAAGACGAAGGAGAAGCTGCCATCACAATAGATGAACTATATAAAAAACATATCGAAGAACAAAATATAATCGAAGAAGAAGAAAAACCTGCCAAAGTAAATAATCCAGTATTTGAAGATGAAGAACCAAAAAAATTTAAAAATTCAGAAGTAATCTCTCCAGTATTTGGCTTTTACAGTGGTAAAACAAAACAAGAAACAGAAAAAGATGTACTAAAAAGAATAGACAAAAATCTAGAAACACAAGAATTAGAAGACGAAATACAAAAAACAGAAGACTTTTTATCAGAATTAAAAAAATTAAAAAATAAATTAGATTAGTCTAATTTATTTTATTTAGGAGGAAAAAATATGAAAGTAGGAATCCATACTCTAGGATGCAAAGTAAATACATACGAAAGTGAATTCATAATGAGCTTATTCAAAAACAGAGGTTACGAAATAGTCCCGTTTGAAGAAGAATGTGATATATATATAGTAAATACATGTACAGTAACAAATAACAGTGATAGAAAAGATAGAAAAATAATAAACAGCATAAAAAACAAAGACGCATGCAAAGTAGTATGCGGTTGTTTCGTAGAAAGTGCAAAAGACTATGATTTTACAGGAATAGATGTAGTAATAGGAAACTATAACAAATCAAACATAGTAGACCTAGTCGAAGAAAACCTAAAAACAAAACAACAAATAATAGCAAAAGAAAACATCATGACCGTACCATTCGAAGACATGGAAATAAACCACGTAGAAACAAGAACCAGAGCCTTTGTCAAAATCCAAGACGGTTGTGAAAACTACTGTGCATACTGTATAATTCCCTTCGTAAGAGGAAGATGCAGATCAAAAAAACCAGAAATAGTTCTAGAAGAATTAACAAATCTCGTAAAAAATGGTTACAAAGAAATAGTCCTAACAGGAATCCATACAGGAAACTATGGAAAAGATTTAAACACAAATTTCTCAAGTCTTCTAGAAAAAATATTAAAAATAAAAGGACTAAAAAGATTAAGAATCTCATCAATAGAAATAACCGAATTAGATAACAAATTCTTTGAATTACTAAAAAATCAAGTCCTATGTAATCACCTTCACATACCACTTCAAAGTGGAAGTAATAAAATATTAAAACTAATGAATAGAAAATATAACAAAGAAGAATATAAAAATATAATAAACAAAATAAGAAAAATAAGACCAAATATATCAATAACAACTGATGTAATAGTAGGCTTTCCAAACGAAACAGAAGAAGACTTCGAAGAAAGTATGGAAACAATAAAAAACATAAACTTCTCAAAAGTACACGTATTCCCATACTCAAAAAGAAATGGAACAAAAGCTGCTAGAATGACAAATCATGTAGATGGAAACACTAAAAAAGAAAGAACAAAAAAACTACTAAAACTATCAGAAACCCTAGAAGAAAACTATTATAAACAAAACATAGGAAAAGAAGAAGAAATACTAATAGAAAAACAAGAAGAAGGAAAAGCATACGGACATACAACAAATTATCTATATCTAACCCTAAAAGGAGACTATAAAGAAAACGAAATATACAAAATAACTATAACTCAAAACATGATAGAAAATAACAAAATAACTGTATAAGAGTGTAAAAAAAGACTCAAAATCTATGAAAAAAATATAATTTATGTTATCATGTAAATAGGAGGGTAAGCATATGAATGAAGAATATGATCAAATGAAACAGATACTAGATGAAAACCAAATAAAAGGTGGTTACATAGAACATGAAGAACAAATTTATAATAAACAACAAGAATACATAAAAAATGCACAAAAAAAAGCTGAAAAAGGAAGACATAGAGTAAAACAATTTATGTCCGGAGTTGCAATAGCAGTCATAGTTGCAGGAACCACTTACGCAGTCGGAGACAAAATAACAAACAATATGGAAAAAGATCAAACAACTATAAAAGTGGAAGAACAAGAAAATACTAAAGATTTAACCAAGGATATAATCCAAGAGTACGATAAATCATCTCAAGATATATATTCTGAGTATATAGATTGGATAGAACTAAATAGAAGTGAAGGATTAGAAATGACAAATTCCCAAGAATCATATAACAGCTTCCTAAAAAACTATGATCAAAACTTAAAAGATCTAGAACATAATCAATTAGGTTATGAAGGTAATGCTCAAGGAGGAAGACGTGCATGAATGTAGAAACAGTAACCTTAGATAACATAAAATATATAATACTAAACAAGTTAAACATAAATGGAAACGAATACCTGTATGTAATAGATTCTAGAGAAGATAACGATAACATATCAATCTTAAAAAAACACCAAAAAGGTGGTATAGAAACAGTAGAATCCGTAACAGATGAAGAAGAACTAGAAATAGTTTTTGAATTACTAAACAAACAAAATTAAGGAAAATAATTGTTATTTTTCTTTTTCTTTGGTATAATTTAAAAGAATTTGAGGTGATATAATGTTCGTAGATGAAGTAAATATCAAAGTAATCGCAGGAAATGGCGGAGATGGTTGCACAGCCTTTCGAAGAGAAAAATACGTAGAACTAGGAGGACCATTCGGGGGAAATGGAGGAAGAGGTTCCAACATAATATTCAAAGTAGACGAAGGCCTAAGAACCCTAGTAGATCTACGTTATAATAAAATAATTAAAGGTAACCGAGGCGCAAATGGTGAAGGAAAAAACAAAAATGGTAAAAGTGCCAAAGATATAGTGATAAAAGTCCCACCAGGAACAGTAATAAGAGATAACGATACCAATCTTCTAGTATGTGATTTAAAAAAACATGATGAAGAATTTATCGTAGCAAAAGGAGGGCGTGGAGGACGAGGCAACACAGCTTTTAGAACTCAAAATAATCCTGCACCAAACTTCTCAGAAAAAGGAGAACCAGGAGAAGAACGCTACCTAAAAGTAGAACTAAAACTCCTAGCAGACGTTGGATTAGTAGGAATGCCAAGTGTTGGAAAAAGCACAATACTATCAAAAATATCTAGATCAAAGCCAAAAATAGCAGCCTACCACTTTACAACCCTAGTACCAAACCTAGGAGTAGTAAAAACAAACGATGGAAGAAGTTTCACAGTTGCAGATCTTCCAGGATTAATCGAAGGAGCCTCTCTAGGCGAAGGACTAGGAGATAGATTCCTAAAACACATAGAAAGAACTAGAGTAATAGCACATATCATAGACATGTCCGGAAGCGAAGGAAGAGACCCATATGAAGATTACATAAAGATTCAAAAAGAACTAAAAGATTTCGATAAAAAACTAATCCAAAAAGAAAGCATAATAATAGCAAACAAAATGGATGTAGAAGAATCAAAAAAACACCTAGAAAAATTCAAAAAACAACTACCAGACAAAAAAATATTCGAAGTCTCTGCAATAAACTCCGAAGGACTAGATAAAGTCTTAACATATATAGCTGATCTACTAGATAAAATAAACATAACACCACTAGAAGAAGATGAAGACTATGAAGACTATATATTATATAAATATAAAAAAGAAGATCCATTTCAAATAGAAAAAGAAGGGGATGTATACATCCTTAAAGGAAAAGAAATAGAAAAATTATTTAGAATGAATAAATTCAATTCAGATGAAGCAATCCTAAGATTTGCCAAAAAACTAACAAGAATGGGCGTAGATGAAAAACTAGAAGAAATGGGAGCAAAACAAGGCGATATAGTAAGAATCCTAAATTTTGAATTCGAATTTAGAAACTAAAAAAGAGTAAGAATTTTTAGAATATATCAATATATAAACTAATAATTCAATAACTCTTTTTATTTTGTAAACCTAAACAAACTAATACTTGGAGTATCAAATAATCTAAAATCAATAATAGAATTTCCAACACCATTAGAAATATAAAGCTCACTATTATTTATCTTATAAGAATTACCATAATAAGTTTTAGCACCCTTAGGTAAATAAATAGGTCTTATCTTAGGAAGCTTAACTTGTCCATTATGAGAATGTCCTGCTAAAATAAGATTAACATCATAATTATCAATAAATTCATCAACATAATCAGGTTCATGTAAAATAACAATTTTATAAGGAATATTATCAATTACCTTATCACTAATCATATCGATTTTAGGAGTTCCATAAGTAACATTATCAAGTCCATAAAGCAAAATAGGTTTATTAGTTTTATTATAAATAGTATCATAATTATTCTTCAAAATCTTAAAATCAGAATCATACATAATATTATCAAAATGCTCACTCTTAACATCATGATTACCAATACAAGCATACTTACCCAAATTAGCATTAATCCTAGCCAAACTATCAGTAATTAACTTAACATCATCATCCGTAGGACTATAATTCTTATCAATCAAATCACCAGTAAAAACAACAATATCAGGATTCAAACTATTAATCTTATCAATCATATTCTTAAGTTTATACTGGCTCTTACCAATTCCATAATGAAGATCAGAAAACTGAACCAACTTAACACCTTCAAAACTATCTGGAATACCATCATTTTGAATATTATACTCTTTAATAGCCAAGATATTAGGTTCTATAAACTTACCATATAAACATATCAAAATAAGAACAATAAACAAAAATATAAAAAATTTCTTCAAAAAACTTCTTTTCTTCTCAGCCTTTTCCCGTTTTCTTTTATTCTCATTAATTTCATACCTCGACTTCATATTAAATTACCCCCACAGACAAAAGTGATAAAGTAACTAAAATAGAATTATGAATAAAATGAAACATTACCGAAGTGAATATATTATTAGTCTTTCTATACATATAAGCAAATACACACCCAAAAAGACCATAAGGAATAATATATAACATTTGGTTAAGTCCCATTCCAATAGAAGCTAAAGTATGAGCAAATCCAAACAAAAATCCAGAAACAACAATAAATAATATATCATTATTAAAAACCTTTCCTAAACACTTTCTAAATATAACTTCCTCCACAAAAGGAGCAAATATGCACGAAGCAAAAACAGTATAAACAGGAAACATCTTCAAAGACTCCTGAACAGCCTCTTCATTAGAAGCCCCAACTGGATAAACATGCTGAATAATTAAATTAGAAACAATCATAAGAACTAATCCAAATAACCAAAACTTAAATCCAAAAGTAAAATATTTCTTAAAACTTCTAAAATAACTCCTAAACTCATTATTAATATCTTTTCTATAAATAAAATATAATATTAACATAAAACTAATATCTATAAGAATCAAAGACACATATTTCATACTTAAACTCATCTTCATTATATTAATACCTGCAATTTGTAAAAGAGCAACTACTAAAGAAGAATAAAGCAGATCCATAAAAAATAATCCTATAAATAACATAAAATTATTAATTTTCTTATTCATAACAACACCTCTAGTCTCTAAAATATAGTATATCATTAAATTAGTTAATTATAAAGTTAATTAAAACAAAAATAATATCTTCACGTAAAAAAAGAAGTCGTACCCCCTGAGGACGACTTCAATAAAAAGAATAAAAAGGGGTTGGCTAGTGTGATACTAGCATCCAATTCGCCTAAGTCGAATTGGTGATATATATAATAATCACAAAAGAATAATTTGTCAATTGTTTTGACGAAAAAAATTGAAAAAATATAAAAAAACTTTTCCAATCAAATAAATTTAAACAAAACTCCTTCAAAAGCATAAAACTAAACATAAAAAAATAAACATTACCACAAATTTTCTTTGAAAAAATAGTAAAAATATGATATAATTTGTAAGAAAAAGGACGTGGTAACATTGATAACTTTAGATAAAGTAAAAGGTGTTGGACCAAGAACTAAAATGTTATTTAACAAACTTGGAATAGAAAACGTAGATGATTTAGTATCACATTATCCATTTAGATATGAAAGAATAACAAGAAATAACTTGCAAGAAGCAAACGAAATGGATAAAGTTATAATAGATGGAAAAATAGATAGTGCCCCAATACTTGTTAGACTAAAAGGAAACCTTAATAAAATGAACGTAAGAGTAGTAACAAGTGATGGAAAAGTAGTAGGAGTTTCGATCTTTAACAGAGCCTTTCTAAAAAGTTCCCTAACTGTTGGAGCAAATGTAACAGTATTTGGTAAATTCGAAAAATCAAAAAACATAATCTTGGCATCAGAAATAAGATTAGGACTTCTACCAAAAGGAGAAAAAATAGAAAGTGTCTATCATGGAACCGCAGGACTTGCCTCCAAAAACATCGCAGGATTCATAAACACAGCCCTTATGCAATATGGAAACGAAGTAACAGACTACATACCAAAAACATATATAGACAAATATAACTTTCTGAACAAAAAAACAGCGCTTAATATAGTGCATAACCCTCCAGCAATGGATAAACTAAAAGAAGCCTCTATAAGATTAAAATACGAAGAATTATTTTTGTTTATGACCAAAATAAACTATCTGAAAATAAAAAATCAAAACATAAAAAATGGTATAGAAAGAAAATATAACGAAAAAGATTTAAATAACTTAATAAATAGTTTACCATTCAAATTAACTAAAGATCAAAGTAAAGTATTAGCAGAAATACTATCAGATATGAAATCAAAAAAAAGAATGAATAGACTACTTCAAGGAGACGTAGGAAGCGGAAAAACAGTTATATCCGTTATAGCACTATATGCCAATTACTTAAGTGGGTTCCAAGGAGCATTAATGGTTCCAACCGAAATATTAGCAACCCAACATTTTGAAAACGTAAAAAAGACACTAGAAAATTACAATCTAAAAATAGAACTCCTAGTAGGCTCTCTTTCAAAAAAAGAAAAAGATACCATTCATAAAAAATTAAAAGAAGGAGAAATAGATATAATAATAGGAACCCATGCCTTAATACAAGAAGACACAATATATAAAAATCTAGGACTAGTAATAACAGACGAACAACATCGCTTTGGAGTAATGCAAAGAACAATCCTAAAAGAAAAAGGAGACATGCCAGATGTATTATACATGTCCGCAACTCCAATTCCTAGAACATATGCCATGACAATATATGGAGACATGGATATCTCAACAATAGAAACCCTTCCAAGTGGTAGAAAACCAATAACAACATACTTAAAAAGTAATAAAGAAATAAAAGATGTATTACATATGATGTATGACGAACTAAAAGAAAAACACCAAATATATGTAATAGCACCCCTAATCGAAGAAAGTGAAAGCCTAGATTTAACAACAGTAAACGAATTAAAAGACAAAATGGAATCAGCATTTGGAAGCAAGTACAATATCGGAGTAGTACATGGTAAACTATCAAACAAAGACAAAGACAAAATAATGGAAGAATTTATCAAAAATAACATACAAATATTAATAAGCACAACCGTAATAGAAGTCGGAGTAGACGTTCCAAACACAACCATGATAGTAATATTTGATGCAAATAGATTTGGTCTTTCAACATTACACCAATTAAGAGGAAGAGTAGGAAGAAGTAACTTAGAATCAAAATGTATATTAATTAGTGATAGTGATACCGATAGATTAAAAATAATGACAAAAACCAATGATGGTTTTGAAATAAGTGAAGAAGATTTCAAACTAAGAGGACATGGAGATTTGTTTGGAACAAGACAAAGTGGTGACATGTCATTTAAAATAGCAAACGTAAAAGAAGATTATAAAATATTATTACAAACAAAAAAAGATTCAATGAAATTTTTAGAAAGTACCAAAGAAGAAGATATAAAACTAAGATATGAAATAATTAGTAGTATAAACGATGCATAAAACAAACGAAAAAAATAAAAAAAGTAACAAATTTAAAAAATAGAATTGACTTTATATAAAAAATATATTACTATTAAATCACAAGGTAGATTACCTTGTCTACTTTTTACGGCAAAATGTAAAAAGTGGTATTCAACCAAAACCCCCTGAAGAGCCCATTTTGGGCTCATTTTTGTTTGTAGGAGTATTAAGGGTTTGCGAAGACTGAATAGAACTCCCTGAAGTGGGTGGGAACAACTCGGGAATAAATGACAAATTTGCGTTTAAATGTTACTGACTTTCTATGTGAAAAGTGTTATAATATTAAGTAATATTTTGCTAGGAGGATAATTTATGAATGCTATAGTAGAAGCAATAAAAAATTTAAGAATTCATGATTGTTATGATTGGCTGATTTTAATTACTGCAATATTTGTGCCGATTTCAACTGCACTTATCAATGTGTATATAGTTAATTGCAATACTAATAAACAGATAGCAAATCAAAACAAAGAAACTTATAGGCCTAGATTAAAACTAAAGAATATTAGAAGGACATATCGACATGATGCAGAACATACTTTATATGCGCATTCAAAAAACTATGTTGATGAAAAACAGGAAATATCACAATTTTTTGAAATTACATTAGACAACATAGGTTATGGATTAGCAAATGATATTAGTTTTTATATGTTAAATAGTGGTGAAAAATGTTATGGTTATCAATATGGAGATTTCAATAAGAATCAAATTTTAGATTCTACTACAGAATTACCTGCTAATGAAAGTAAAAAAATACTCTTTTCTATGAATTTTAATAAAGAATTTATAAATCCGGAAAATGAGCCGCCAAATCATGAGGATTTTGTTTTGCTAATTTGTAATTATAAAGATTTAAATAATAATAATTATCAAATACTTATTGGTATAATTTTAAAGAAATATACATTAAATGATAAATATTCAGAAATGTACGATGATAGTAGTAAATACAATATTATATTTGATTACTATTATTATCAAGAAAATACTAATAAGTTTAATGGAATGATAAAAAAGAATGCTTATAATAATAACTATAAGAAAATACTGATACAAATAAAAAAAGATTAATAATCTCTTATACGTGGTTATAGTTTAGTTTTTAATTTAATAAGGAGTATAATAAATGGAAATAAGTATACCGTTAATACTAGATGAAAAAGGATATATTGATAGGAAATGTACAAACGATAAATGTGGATTTGTTTTTAAAGTGGCCGATACTTTTGTGTTTGCAAGAATATATAAGGGTTTGCCAGCATTGTGCTAAACTTCCTGAAGAGCGGGGAACAACTCGGAAACACATTTTATAATTTTTGGTATATTAACTCTATAGAATTTGCGCTTAAAAGCTGCCCAAAAAAAACTTGATAAAATTAATAGAATGTGATATATTCTATACGAGTTGAGAAATCAACTTTGTGATTTAAATTATTTTATATGAAAATGAAGATCCTATATAAAATTGTAGGGAATTATACCTTATGATTTAGGAACACACTAAATGATCTGTGTGAAAAAAGTAAATATTTATTATAGGAGGTTTCATATGAAAGAAAGTTGTAAAGACTATTTAAGTCACAATGAATCAAAGAGCTTTAATGAAATTCTTTTCTCTTTCATAGATGAAAAAGGTGTTAAAGATTCGGAGATTTACAAAAAGGTAGATATAGATAGAAAGTTATTTTCTAAAATCAGATGCAGTAGCGATTATATTCCTAGAAGGAATGTAATCATCAAATTATGCTTAGCTTTAGGGTTAGCTAAAAACGATTTTAACAAATTGTTAAATAGTGCAGGCTATTCTTTGAGTAATAGTAAATTTGATTTGGTTATTGCATACTGTTTGGATAATAATATTTATGATTTAAAAATTGTAAATGATTATCTCTATGCTTACTCTAATGCTGTTTTATAACAGTATTTTTTTTTGTCGCTTTTTTCGCGACCATTCTTAATTTTCTTTGTAGTAGAATTTAATTAGTCAAAGGGAGAGTGAATAAAATGAAAACAAATATTTCAGCGTTAATGAGTTTAATCTCAGAAGAAGAAAGATACTTAAATAGTAGAATTTACACTATAAAAGGATATGCAATGAATACATCAGTTGAAGAACTTGATGGTAAAGTAAATGTAATTGAGGATAATAAAGAAGTATTTGAATTGGATTTAAAAGAAATTGAAAGAAGCGCAAAAGAATTATCTAGACTAAAGGCAACTCTATATGAGAAAAATAATCAGTTTAAATTGAGCGATGGTAGGAGCATACAACAAGCAATAGTAGATAACACAAATTTAAGAAAGTTAAAATCTTCATATGAGCAATTGCTATTACTAAAAAATTCTAAGAAGAGGGTTACTGAAGTAAATAATTCATATTTCGAATGTAAAACAGTAAACTTTGATTCTAGGCAAATAACAGAAAGACTTAAAAAAATTGATAACGAAATACAGAAAACAGATTTTGAAATATCAAAACTAAATTCTGTTGAGTTTGAGATTTAATATTTGGGGTTCTGCTAAGGTATTTTGTAGATTAAATAAAATATAAAGTTTTTAGCCCAAGTGTTTCTTACTGTTCAATTTGAATTTTTTTATACTCAAAACAATTTACAAGTTATTTTATATTTTTAGTATATAAGTTAAAATTTATTATTTATAAAATTTTACAGTTTATTTTTGGAGATCGATTAAAAAGAAAAATTTTATGATTACTGAACATGTAAGAAACGCTTCCAACATGTTATTATTTCCTTATGGATTTGATAACAGTTGGATTTTTTCTTTATAATTTTCTTTAGACATGTATGTATTACCATTACTATTTGGCTTACAATAAGTGTAATACTTCTATATGCCTTTTTCAATGTAGTTTTGTTGTGCTTCAGAAAAAAGTTTACCAATTTTCTTTTTATTGACATTTCCCCAATTTAACTTTAAAATAAAGATAGTGTTAATAAAATTAACATATAAGATTGGAGGTAAATATGGATAACACAATTTTATCCATTTTGCTGATCATAATTGGATTATTCCTAGGAATTGGTTTTACTTTTTTAATAAATCATTTTAGGGTAAACAATGCTGAATCAAAGATAAAAACATTATCTGAAAAGGCTCAAAAAGAATCAGAAAAAGTTAAAAGAGACATGCTTTTCGAAGCCAAAGAGGAAGCACATAAACTAAAAATGAATTTAGATAAAGAAATAAAAGAAAAAAAATCTGAGATTAGAGAATCTGAAGAACGTCTTATTCAAAGAGAAAAAAATATGGATAAGAGGGATGAAAATTATCAAAAAAGAGAACAACTTTTAGATGATCGTGAAGAAAAATTACAAGATAAACTTAAAAAAATTCAAAATGATCAAGCTGAAATGGAAAAGTTAAAACAAGAACAAATTAATATGCTTTCTAAAATAAGTGGACTTGAAAAGAATAAAGCTCGCGAACTTATTATGAAAAAAGTTGAAGAAGACATGAATATTGAAATTGCTAATTATATAAAAGAACGTGAAGATGCTGCAAAACTAAGCGCTGATAAAAGTGCTAAAGAACTTTTAGTTACCTCAATGCAAAGATATTCTTCAGAAGTTAGTAACGAACAAACCTTATCTACAATAGAGCTTCCTAACAACGAAATGAAAGGAAGAATAATCGGTAGAGAAGGAAGAAACATAAGAACAATCGAAGCAATTACAGGAGTAGACTTAATAATAGATGATACTCCAGAAGCCATCGTTATTTCATCATTCGATCCTCTTAGAAGAGAAATAGCAAAAATTACTATTGAAACTTTAATAAAAGATGGTAGAATTCACCCAACTAGAATAGAAGAAGTCTATGACAAAACCGTCAGAGACATGAAAGAAAAAATAATTGAATATGGTAATAATGCTTTGTTTGAATTAGGTATTACAAAAGTAGATAATGAACTTATCGAAACTATTGGTAAGCTTCACTTTAGAACCAGTTATGGACAAAATGCCCTTAGTCATTCACTAGAAGTAGCACACCTAACTGGAATTATGGCTTCAGAACTAGGAGAAAATGTAACACTTGCCAAAAGGGCAGGACTCTTACATGACATAGGTAAAGCAATTGATCATGAGGTTGAAGGTAGCCACGTTGAAATAGGTATAAACATTGCTAAAAAGTATAAAGAAAATGATGTTGTAATAAACGCTATTGCATCACACCATGGAGATCATGAAGCAACAAGTATTATCTCTAATTTAGTACAAATTGCAGATAGCCTATCAGCATCACGCCCAGGGGCACGTAATGACTCCCTAGAAAACTATATCAAAAGACTTGAACAACTAGAAGGCATTTCAAAAGAAATAAAAGGTGTTGATAAAAGTTATGCGCTTCAAGCTGGAAGAGAACTTAGAGTTCTTGTAAAACCAGAAGAAGTTGATGATGCAACTAGTCATAAAATAGCAAGAGAAATAAAAGAAAAAATAGAAAGCAATATGCAATATCCTGGTACTATAAAAGTAACTGTAATACGTGAAACAAGGGTAACAGAAGAGGCTAAATAGTCTCTTTTTCTTTGTAAAAAAGTATATCAAAAATAATCCAACAAAACACAAAATACCAAACAAACCATCAAAAGAAACTGTAGCAACACCAAAAATAACAAAAAAACAACAAACCACAACCAATCAAAAAAATAACTTCACAAAGAAGCTATTTCATTTTCTTTTCAAATAAATCTATCAAAATATAAAGAATATAAGACATTATCCCCAGTATAAAAATTGAAGTTATTACCAAATTTAAGTTAAACACTTGTGAGCCATAAGTTATAAGATAACCCAAGCCCTTCTTAGATACTAGGAGTTCCCCCATGATGACACCAATTAAGGAAAGACTTATATTTATTTTTAAAGTATTTACAAGACTCTTAGTATTTCCTCTCAGTACTAACTTAGTAAATAATTGCAATTTAGTTGCACCAAATGACCTCATAAGAATTATCTTAGATTTATCAGTAGTTATAAAAGCATTATACATACTTATTATAGTAGTAAAGACTGATATTAACAAAGCCATAAAAATTATAGATTTAGTATTTGCTCCAATCCAAATTATAATTAATGGTCCAAGCGATATCTTAGGCAAAGAATTTAAAACAGTTAAATAAGGGTCAAGTATCTTCGATATTGTCTTATTACTCCACAAAATACTAGCTATTAATAAACCCATTACACTTGCCAAAGAAAAACTTATTAATGTCTCATACAAAGTAACTAAAATATGCGACATCAAATTATTTTGAGTATAAAGATCTATCGCAGTAGTTATTACCTTAGTAGGATACGAAGATAAAAACGGATTAATTATCTCAAAACGTGCAGCAAACTCCCAAACTAGTAAAAATATCACAATAATAGCAATCTTAAAAAAAGTTATTAATTGTTTCTTATTCTTCTCACTCTTTAAATATCTCTTATGCTCTTCACTATACATGATGATCAAGCTCTTTCCATATCTTATCATAGTACACAGCAAAATTCTTATCTTTTCTATTCTCAGTAGGAGTACTAGGATTTTCTAATTTTATAGCTACTATTTCCTTTATAGTCCCAGGTCTTTCAGAAATTATTATTATTCTATCAGACATACTTATAGCCTCAGTTATATCATGAGTTACCATAATAGCAGTTTTCTCTTCTTGCTTTATAATACTTTTTAAGTCATCAGACAAAGATAATCTAGTTTGATAATCAAGTGCTGAAAAAGGTTCATCAAGTAACAATATATCCGGATTCATAGCCAAAGTTCTTATAAGAGCAACTCTTTGCTTTAAACCTCCAGACAAAGTATCAGGATAACTATTTATAAACTCCTCTAATCCATATTTATTTAATAGATTTATAACTCTTTGTTTAGTCTCATGATTAAGTTCCTTTTTTATTTCCAGTCCCAAACAAGCATTTTCTAAAACAGTTCTCCAAGGAAACAAAGAATCCTCCTGCAGCATATATCCTATCTTAGGCTTTTTCTTATTATATTTTATTTCACCATCATAATCCTTTATTATTCCAGCTAAAATAGTTAATATAGTAGATTTACCACACCCTGATGGTCCCACTAAAGAAATAAACTCTTGATCATTTACACTAAAACTTATATCTTTTATAGCTAAAGTTTCTTTATTTTTAGTATGATATATCTTTTTTAAATTTTTTATTTCTAATAAATTATTTCTCATATATTAAGTCTTTATAACTTACTTTTTTATCTAAAAATCCTGCTTCTATTACAATATCTTGTAAATGATTAAATGATTTTTCTGTAAAAGTTGTATCTTGTGGCCAAGTATTATTTTGTTTATAACTATCTATAGCATTTTGTATATCATTATATGATGTATCTGGAAATTGACTCATTATTACTTTAGCAATTTTATCACTACTATTATTATTTACAAAGTCTAATCCTCTTTGAATAGCCTTATCAAATTTTTCAATTGTCTCCTTATTATTTTTAATATAACTTATTCTAGCATTATAAGCTGTATATGGTACATTATCTGTCAAAGTTCCTAGTTGTTTTACTTTATAACCATATCCCTCATTAACAATTTTTGTAGCAAGTGGTTCAAATAAAGCAACAAAATCTCCAGTTCCTCCAATAAATGCTCCAGCCATAGATGCAAAATCTATACTTGTATCAATAGTTAAATCTTTCTTAGGATCTATATTATTTTGTTTTAAAGCATATTCCAAAGTCATTTCAGGCATTCCACCTTGTCTTCCTCCAATTACATATTTTCCTTTTAAATCTTCTATTTTAAAGTTCTTAATATTTTTTCTTGATATAAGAAACGATCCATCCTTTTGAGTTAGTTGAGCAAAAGTTTTAATATAATCCTTTTCTCCCTTATTATAGACATATATTGTAGCCTCACTTCCTGACAATCCTATATCAGCATCCTTTGAAAGCACTGCAGCCATAACATTATCAGCCCCACTAGTTAAAGTAAGTTGAATGTCTAATCCTTCATCCTCAAAGTACCCTTGTTCCATAGCAACATATTGTGGTGCATAGAAAACACTATGAGTCACCTCAGCAACTTTAACCTTGGTCAAAGTTCCATTATCTTTGCTTTGATAAAAGCAATACAGTATCACTCCTAATACTAAAATTACTATACAAGTAATTAAGGTAATTAGTTTTTTCATTTTTTTCCTCCTTTGGTTACAATTTATTATATTCATATATTTTATTTTTGTGATATAATGAAAAAGGAGGATATATAATATGAAAGTAGTTTACACAGGAGAAAAAATCATAAACAATGAAAATTCCTGTTTTCTAGCAGGACCAACTCCTAGAACAATTAGTGTTGCCTCTTGGAGAAACAAAGCCATTTCATTATTTTCAAAACTAGGTTTTAATGGAACTTTATACGTGCCAGAGTTTAGAGAAAAATCTTATTATGATGTCAATACTGGTATTAAAGAAATGAAATGGGACCAAGAAGCTTTAGAAAGTTCAAAAGTTGTTATGTTTTGGATTCCAAGGAACCAAGATATGTTAGGACTTTCCACTAACGTAGAATTTGGTTATCTATTATCTAAAGGAAATTTCATATACGGAAGACCAAATACAGCATTTAGATGCGAATTCTTAGACTTTTTATACAAAGATAAATTGGGAAAAGATTATTGTGATACCTTAGAAAACACAGTTAAAAGTGTTATTAATTATTTAAAGGATGGTAGTTATGAATAAATTTGGTGATAGAAAAGATGGTAAAAGAGTAAAAGATATAAATGGTATGAACCATATAATGTATCATTTAGGAAAAAGTAGATGTTCTAACGAAGTCTATATAGATTATCCCATTGACGTTACAAACCTCGTAAAATACGTAGAAAGCATAAATAAAAAAGGAGATATTCACCTTACTTATTTTCATGTTTTTTGCACAGCAATTGGTAAAGTAATTTATAATAGACCACTTCTTAATAGATTCTTAGTTAATGGGCACTTTTATGATAGAAATGAAGTACTAATATCTTACGTAGCAAAAACAAGTTTCGAAGAAAAATCCTCAGAACTTATGAAAGTACTAAAAATAAAAGAAGAAGATAATATCTATTCAATATGTAACAAGATAAGTGGAGATGTTAAAAAAATTAGAAGTAACAAATCAAGTAGTACAGATGATTTAGTCTCAAATATTGGAAACCTTCCAAAACCAATAAGAAGCATAATTGCGGGATTATTTAAATTCTTAGACAGACATGGTTTATTGCCGGTATCTATGACTCGTGATATTTTATATTATAGTAGTGTTATAGTATCAAACTTAGGAAGTATTAACTGTAAAGAAGCTATATATCATCATTTAAGTGATTTTGGAACAAACTCAGTCTTTATTACAATTGGTAAAATTTATGAAAAAGAAGTATATATATCAGGAAAAACAGAAATTAGATCATTTTGTAATTTCGGTATCACCTTAGATGAAAGAATTGCAGACGGTTTCTATTTCATAAAAGCAATAAATCTTCTTGAATACATCCTTAATAATCCTAATTTGTTGGAGGGAAAATGTAATGATAAAATCAATATTAAATAAAGATAACTATCCTTGGTATAAATTTTATGGTGAAGTTCCTCATCATTTAGATTACTTTAAAGGTTCCATGACAGAATACATTATGGAAACAGCCCTAAAATATCCCAATATATACGCAATTTCTTACTATAACAATAAAATTACTTACAAAGAATTAATTGATAAAATAACAGAATGTGCTAAATCACTAAAAACTATCGGAGTTAAAGAAGGGGACATTGTTAGTATTTGTATGCCTAACACACCTTCAGCACTTTATATGTTTTATGCAGTTAATTTAGTCGGAGCAATATCAAACATGATACATCCCTTATCAAGTGAAAAAGAAATAGAAATGTATCTTAACAAAACCAATTCTAAAGTTATCATGACAATTGATATAAATTATAAAAAAGTTATTAATATTATTAACAATACAAGTGTCAAAAAAGTTATAGTATCATCAGCCGGAGACGACTTAAAAGGTTTCAAAAAAATGATGTATTCTATATTTAGTACTGACGTTACCAAAGCAACAAAAAAGATAAAACAAGTCTTCTTAAAAGCATTTCAAAATAGAGAAGTTATGTCCTATAAAAAATTTATAGCAAAAGGATCATCTTACTATGAAGATTATACCGCATCTAGAAAAGCCGAAGATACTGCAGTTATTCTATATAGCGGTGGAACAAGTGGTAGTCCCAAAGGAATAATGCTTTCAAACCTATCATTTAATGCTTTAGCATATCAAGCCCATTACATGTGTGATCCCGCTAAAGCCGGAGACTCTATTTTATCAATTATGCCCATTTTCCATGGATTTGGTCTAGGAGTTTGTATACATACATGCTTACATATTGGTATGATGTGTATCCTAGTACCAATCTTTAAAGGTAAAAATCTTGGCAAACTAATTAGAAAAACGAAACCTAATTTCATGGTTGGAGTACCAACACTATTTGAAGCCTTATGTAACAATAAAAAACTAAAAGATAATGACTTTTCTTCAATAAATTGTATTGTCTCTGGTGGAGATATCATGGATGAAGAACAAATTGAAAGATACAATGATATGTTTAAAAAATACGGTTCAAAAGCCAAAATAAGAGTAGGGTATGGTCTTACAGAAGCCTGTGCCGCAACATGTCTTAGTCCAACACTAGTACATCGTGAAAAAGGAATTGGAGTACCTTTTCCAGATACTATCTATAAAATAGTTAAAATTGGAACCACAAAAGAAGTAGACAAAATGGAAGACGGAGAAATATGTATTTGTGGACCAACTGTTATGCAAGGTTACCTAAACGATGATAAAGAAACAGAAAGTGTTCTAAAAAAACACAAAGATGGACAAACTTGGCTACATACGGGAGATATTGGTTGCATGGACGAAGATGGATTCATTTATTTTAAATCAAGAATTAAAAGATTAATTGTATCTTCTGGATATAATATATATCCCTCATACATAGAAGGAATAATCAATAAACATGAATATGTTTCAAACTGTACTGTTATAGGTATACCAGATAAGTATCGTGGCCAAATAGCCAAAGCCTTCGTTGTTCTAAAAAAAGAAGTAAAACTTAACGAAGGAGTAGAAGAAGAAATAAAAGAATATTGTAAGAAATATATTTCCAAGTATTCAATGCCTAGAATATTTGAATTTAGAAAAGAACTTCCTAAAACCCTAGTAGGAAAAATAGCATACAGTGTCCTAGAAGAAGAGGAAAAAGTAAAAGAAAAATTCACAAAAAAATAGTTATTTTATGAGAATTTACAAGCCTTTAATGCAAAGTGAAATTCTCATTTTTATTGACAAAAAGACAGTTTTTTGTTAAAATAATAGCAATTTTTAAGGAAGGTGTAATTATGACAAAAAGACAAAAAGTTATTGATATCAAAAGCAAAGACTTTATTGATTATATTAATGGACTTAGTTTAGATGAACTTTTATATTTGAAAAATAAAGTTGATGATGCTTTTGAACTTCATACCAGCATTGGTAATAGATTTACTGATGATAAAATTCTCAGTACCCTAGTTGCTCCAGCTAGAAATCCATTAAATACAATTTTCAAAGAAGGTATGAAAACAGACACCATTATTAGAAATATCGAAAACAAAACAAGAAACATTAGTAAAAGTTGGGATGATATACAAATTTATGATTTAGATAATAAAAACAGACCATACCTATTTGAACTTTTAACCTGTGATGAAAAAGATATTATCTCAGTAAGAGGAATTAATGTAGGATTTATGAATAAGTTTAATGAATATTTAAATAAAAAAGGTTTAGAATTAAATATGAATTTTACAGAAGAGGATTATAAAAAGTTGTTTATGTATGCTAAAAAAGGTGGATTCTATAAAATTTCTATTCCTGATGAACAATTTGGTTTTTATAACAAACCAAAAAACAAATAAATTACAATTTTCACTTGATTTTATCAAAATAGTATAGTATATTATTATTGTTTCCATTACTTGGATGGACTAAATCCTCGTTTTTCTAAGTTTTGGTGTATTATAAAAGGAGGTAATTAGAAAATGGCTTTAACTAGTGAAAAGAAACAAGAAATCATAAAAAGATTTGCTAAAGATGAAAAAGATACTGGTTCTCCAGAAGTTCAAATAGCAATTCTTACTGAAGAAATTCTTGTTCTTACAGAACATTTAAAAGAACACAAACACGATTATCATTCTAGAAGAGGACTACTTAAAAAAGTAGGGCAAAGAAGAAGTTTACTTAACTACTTAAAGAATAAAGACGTTACTAGATATCGTGATGTTGTTAAAAAACTTAATTTAAGAAAATAGATAGGCGCTTATTTTTTAGTGTCTTTTCTTTTTATAGGAGGAATTTATGAAGAAAGTATTTGAATTAGATTTTAGAGGAAGGAAACTAGTAGTAGAAGTAGGAGAACTTGCCAAACAAGCATCTAGTTCTTGTCTTGTTAGATATGGTGATACTGTTGTACTAACTGCAGTTACTAACAAAAAAGAACCTAGTACTGGCGATTTCTTTCCATTAATGGTTTTATACCAAGAAAAACAATATTCTGTTGGTAAAATACCGGGAGGATTTATTAAAAGAGAAGGTAGACCTACAGAAAATGCTACCTTAGCAGCAAGATTAATTGATAGACCAATTAGGCCACTATTTCCAGAAGGATTCAAAAACGAAGTACAAATTGTTAACACTGTATTATCAGTAGATACAGATAACTCTCCAGAAATGGCTGCCTTATTTGGTTCAAGTTTAGCCCTTTCAATTAGTGATTTACCTTTCGAAGGACCAGTAGCATCAGTTATAGTAGGGCGCGTTGACGGAGAATTTATTATTAATCCAACTGGAGAACAAGTTGAAAAAAGTGATATTTTTCTTACAGTCGCAGGAACAAAAGATGCAATTAACATGGTAGAATCTAGTGCCGCAGAAGTAAGTGAAGAAGATATGCTAGAAGCCCTTATGTTTGGACATGAAGCAGTAAAAGAACTTATCGCTTTTGAAGAGGTAATAGTAAGTGAAATAGGAAAAGAAAAAGTAGAGTATCCTATTATAAAAATTGATGATGAAATAAACTCAAAAGTAAGAGATATTATAACAGTAAAAATGGTTAATGCCATACAAATAGAAGAAAAACTAGCACGTCAAGAAAAAATAGACCAGTTAAAAGAAGAAGTTCGTGAAACCTTCAAAGATATGTATAAAGATAGTGAAGATCTAAACTCAATTATAAGTCAAGTTAATGAAGTTTTAGAAGCCATAGAATACGAAGAAATAAGAAGACTTATCACAGAAGAAAAAATAAGACCAGATGGTAGAAAAATAGATGAAATTAGACCACTTAGCTCTAAAGTAGATATTTTACCAAGAACCCATGGTTCAGCATTATTCACAAGAGGACAAACTCAAGTCCTTAGCGTTACCACCCTTGGGTCAATTAATGAATATCAAATTCTTGATGGCCTTAGTGATGAAGAAGGAAAAAGATTTATGCATCACTACAACTTTCCACAATTTAGTGTTGGAGAAACCGGTAGATATGGAGCCCCTGGAAGAAGAGAAATTGGACATGGTGCTCTAGGAGAAAAAGCCCTTGCTAGAGTAATTCCAAGTGAAGAAGAATTTCCTTATACCATAAGAGTAGTATCTGAAGTACTTGAAAGCAATGGTTCCTCATCTCAAGCAAGTATCTGTGCTGGTTGTATGAGTCTTATGGCCGCTGGGGTTCCTATTAAAGACATGGTCGCAGGAATAGCAATGGGACTTATCACAAAAGGTGATAAATATACCATTCTTACAGATATTCAAGGAGCAGAAGATCACTTCGGAGACATGGACTTTAAAGTCGCAGGAACTAAAAATGGTATATGTGCCCTTCAAATGGACATAAAAATAAAAGGAATAACAAAACAAATTCTAAAAGAAGCTCTAGAACAAGCCAAAAAAGCTAGATTTGAAATTCTAGAAAACATGAAAAGTGCCATAAGTGAGCCAAGAAAAGAACTTTCTAAATACGCTCCAAAAATAAAACAAATCAAAATCAAAGAAGAAAAAATTAAAGATGTCATTGGACGAGGTGGAGACGTTATTACAAAAATTATTCAAGATGCTAGTGGTGTAGTTAGTGTTAATGACAAAAATGCCGTAAAAATAGACATAGAAGACGATGGTAGAGTTATTCTATACCATAGTGATTATGCAGTAATTGATAAAGCAATAGAACTAATAGAAAACGTCGTAAAAGAAGTTGAAGAAGGACAAATATATACAGCAAAAGTTGTTAAAATCGAACCATTCGGTTGTTTCGTAGAAGTTTGGCCAGGATGTGAAGGATTAGTTCATATATCAAAACTAGCCAAAGAAAGAGTAGACAAAGTCGAAGACATAGTAAAAGTCGGAGACGAAATAGTAGTAAAAGCAATTGGAACAGATAACAAAGGAAGACTAAACTTCTCCAGAAAAGACGCTTTAAAATAAAAAAATTAAATATATATTAAAAAAATTTAGAACTCAAAAAAGAGTATCTAAATTTTTTTTAATGCAAAAGTACAAAAATTAATAAATAATCAAGCAAAAAAGCCTAATCATCACCTAATAAGCCTCTTTTCCTTAATATCCATTTTAATACCATTACCCCTAAAAAATTTTCTTTGAATCGAACTAATAAGTTTATTATTAGCCCTATATCTTCTCTTATAAACCTTTTTATCCTCCTCATTATCAAACAAAGTATTAAGAAGAGCCTCTAACTTTTTCTTATCACTAACATTACTACCAATTACCTCTAATTCCTTATCCTTATCACACCTAATATTCAAATCATGTGATCTCTGAACTAACATAGCAAATAATTTAATATTAGCAAGAATCTCTTTAAAATCCATCTCTCCATTAGGCATTCTAAATTCAATAGTATTTTTATCAACACTACCTAAATTATTAAAATTAAGCCCTTTGTATCTAGAATTATTTAAATAACTCAAAGAATCAACCAAATCTTCAAAACTCTGTTTCTCACTAATAACCCCTTCACGAACAGCTCTAATAAAAACATCCTTAACCTTCTTAGCATAAACACTAGCATTACTTCTCTTAACAGAACCTTCCTTATCCGTAATCAAATAAATAATATCCTCACAATTACTATACAAATAAAGTAGCATAAAATAATCTTCTTTCCTACTTAAATAATTTGCACCAATATGAACATGACCACCACAAGTCCTACTAGTATAAAAATCACATTTCTTAAGAAGCATGCACACAGACTTTAATCTTTGTAAATCTTCCTTATTATAACCAATAACCGGAGAAATAATCTCAATTCCTTTCTTTAAAGTTGGATCTCCTGCAACAACATAATCCTTTAAAACAGTACTAAAGCCCTTATAATTAACAACATCTTTATTACAAAGCTCAAGTTCAATCCCAACAGTTATATCAGGACTAACCAAAGTCCTATTAATCTCATCTGAATCAACATTAACCAAATATTTACCAAAATACTCATCAAAATTAGATTCATAAAAATAACTAAGTTTTTTCCCACCAGAACTCCTAATAAGTTCAAGTTTAAACCTTTCATCATCTATATTAGAAAGTATATTCTTCCTAAAAATACTAGACTTAGACTCAAGATATTGTTCCTTAATAAAATCCTCATCCCCAGTAGAAACCACTAAAGCACTCTTATAATTAGAATACTTATCTAAAAAAACATATTTCTTAACCAAATTTCTATCCTTAAAAGAATTCAAAACCTTAATCTGAACTCTAACAGGTAATATATCCAAAAACTTTTCCTTATTTAAGTCTTCACTAAGATTACAAACAATATTACCAAGCGAATAAATACTATAATCAGTATCAATCAAATAAGAAATCATCTTAACCATAACACCCTCATCACAAATACTACAAATAATCTTATCATAATAATAAAAAGGAATAATATATCTAAAAAGTTTAATAATTTCAAACTTATAACAATCATCAAGAAAATAACACAAATCAATCAAAACAGAAAAATTAAAATTTGGTTTCATAATACTATCAAAAATAATCAAAAAAGCCTCATCATAACTAAGGTCAGACAAATAAGCAACAAGCCTAGAAGAAGATAAACAAAAAGCATAATTTCTCTTCTCATCATTATTTAAATAAACAAAAATATCGTCAAAAAAACCATTACTAATAGCAAAACAAATCAAATCATTTTTGTCGACATCATCACCATAATTTTTAAATCTTTCAATAACATCAAGTTTCTCCATGTATTAATACTTCTCCTTCACATATGACAGATATATTAACACAAAAAAACATCACATACAATCCTTTACTTGCACAAAAACCAACTTATTGCTATTATATTTATATAAAAAGGACTGATAATATGAATATAAAAAATAGATTTAGTAATACTTATATATACCTTGAACAAAATGAAAGGGGGGAATCTTAAAATGATAAATTACTTACTAAGTGGAGTAGAGCCAAGTAAAGGCTTCACCAAAATCCAAGAAAACCACTTAAAAAAAGACATAACCCAAAATCAAAAAATAGTATTTATCGCCTCAACATTTAAAAATCCAGACAAAAACACTCTATATTACAACACAAGTCTAAATTGGTTCAAAAAAATAAATATAAATTTTTCAAAAACAACCTTAATAGATAACAAAATATCCAAAAAAGAAGCACAAAAACTCCTAAAAGAAGCAAATATAGTCTTTTTAATGGGCGGAGACACAACTGCACAAATGAATTCCATAAAAGAATATAATCTAGAAGATGAAATAAAAAACAAAAAAATAGTAATCGGAGTAAGTGCAGGATCCTTAAATCAAAGTAAAACAGTAATATTTAAAGATGACTATCAAGAAGGAAAAATAGAAAAATACCAAGGACTAGGACTAACAAATATAAATATCTATCCCCATTTTAATCTCAAAGATAAAGAATATACAAAAGAAGTATTAGAAGTAAGTAATCATATACCACTAATAGCATTACCAAATGATTCATTCATAAGAATAGAAAACAATAACATAGAATTTGTAGGAACCTATTATCTTATAGAAAACAATAAAATAATAACCAAACAAAAATAAAAAATAAAAAAGATATAACAAACTAAAACCAACCAAAATAGCAAAACTATATCTTTTTTTTATTTTCTCTTGCTTTTTCAACTACATAATAGTACACTTAATATGAAACAAATTTCATATTAAAAAAGGAGGACAAAATGAAAGATTTTATAACATTTAAAAACGTAACAAAAAGTTACACAGTAGGAGACAAAACATTTAATGCCTTGGAAAATATAAACTTCACTTTACCAAAAGGAGAATTAGTAGTAATTCTAGGACCTTCAGGAGCAGGCAAATCAACACTACTAAACCTAATCGGTGGAATGGATAAACCAACTAAAGGAGACATAATAATAGATAACGAAAACATATCAAAATATAACGAAACAAAACTAACAGACTACAGAGCAAACAATGTAGGATTTATCTTTCAATTCTATAATATATTACCAACTCTAACAGTACTAGAAAACGTAGAAATAGTAAAAGATATAACCAAAAATACAAAAAATGCTAAAGAAGTCTTAAAAGAAGTAGGTCTAAGCAAGCACCAAAACAAATTTCCAAACCAATTATCTGGCGGAGAACAACAAAGAGTTTCCATAGCAAGAGCTATTACTAAAAACCCAAAATTATTGCTATGTGATGAACCAACCGGAGCCCTAGACTCAAAAACTGGTGTAGAAATCCTAAAACTTCTAAAAAACTGCTGCAACCAAAAAGAAAGTAACAACACAGTAATAATTGTTACCCATAACTCACTAATCGCAGAAATAGCAGATACAATAATAAAAATTAAAAACGGACAAATAGAAAGCATAACCAAAAACAAAAATCCAAAAGACATAGACGAGGTGGTTTGGTAATGCTACATAAAAAATTATTAAGAGATTTAAAAAATAATTTATCACAATTCATAACAATATTTCTAATGATATTCCTAGGAATATTCGCCTTCTCAGGAATTCACGCTTACATGGACGGAATGAAAGTAAACGGAGAAAAGTATTACAAAAACTATAATCTCCCAGATTTATGGCTAAACGGAGAAAACTTCACAAAAGATGACATAACAAATATCAAAAAACTAGATAACGTAAACGACGCCGAAAGAATACTAACCATAATAACAAACCTAGAAGGGCACAAAGGAGTAACAATAGAAACAAACTTTATTGAAAACAACAATATATCCAAAATGAAAATAATACAAGGAGAAAAATATACAAACAAACCAGGAATATGGTTAGACAGTTACCTAGCAAAAAACCTAAACCTAAAAGTCGGAGACACAATAACTTTATCATATGAAAATCACAAAATAACTGAAAAAATTCAAGGTTTAGTAAACACCCCAGATCATATATACCAAGTAAAAGATGAAACAGAACTATTCCCAGATCATACAAAATATGGTTATGCATATCTTTCAATAAATGAATTTCCAGAAGACTATATATATCAAAATATAGAAAAAAGTACCAACATGACAAAAAATCAAATAAAACAAATACCTAATTTCAACATAAAAGACTACTATATATTTAACCAAGTACTAGTAGACACAAATAAAAACACCAAAGAAGTAAAAACACAAATAGAAGACACTATACAAAACGCAAAATCAGTAACAACAAGAGATGAAAACCCCTCATATAGCGCATATAAATCAGAAATAGAAGAAGGAGATACATATTCAGGAATATTTACATTTCTATTCATCTTTATAGCACTCCTATCAGTAGTAACAACCATGAACCGTTTCATAAAAAAAGAAAGAATCCAAATAGGAACCCTAAAAGCCCTAGGATACAAAGATAAAAAAATAACCAAACATTATATAAGTTATGGCTTTTACATAAGTCTAATAGGGGTCATAACAGGACTTATAGTAGGACCTCTAACCTTAGGTAACTTCTTCCTAAATATGCTAAAAAAGTACTACGAAATGCCAGAAGTAAATATATATGTAAGCTTACCAAACTTTATCTTAGCAATAATCATAATAGGACTAGTAACACTAATAACATACCTATCATGTAAAAAAATATTAAAAGAACCAGCAAGCAATGCTTTAAGAAACCAAACACCAAATATCAAAAACAAAAACTTTACATTAACAACTAAAAAATTATTTCGAAAAACATCAATAAGTACCAAATGGAATCTAAGAGATATTGCAAGAAACAAAGGAAGAGCCATAATGGCCATCACAGGAATAACCGGTGCAACTATGTTACTAGTATGTGCCTTTGGTATGTTAGACAGCATGAACTCTTACCTAGATTGGGAATTTAATAAACTATCAAATTACGATTACAAACTAGTCCTAAAAAATAGCTGCACAGATCAAGAACTAAAAAACATCGAAAATAAATATGGAACAGAAACAAGTAAAACAAATATTATAGAAATAAACACAAATAACAAAACAAAAGTAACATCACTAACAATAAATGATACCAAAGAAAGCCTAAGATATACCAACCATGATAAAAAATACATAAAACTGAAAACAAATGGAGTATACATAACAGAAAAATTAGCAAATACTCTAAAAATAAAAAAAGGCGACACTATAACAATAAAAATGTACGAAAATCAAAAAAAATACCAAGTAAAAGTAGTAGGACTAACAAGAGATCCTCAAAACCAACAACTAAATACAACAAAAGAATTCTATGAAAGCCTAAATCTAACATATAAACCAGATACAATATATACAAACAAAAACTTGAAAAATACTAAAAACATAAAAGGAGTAGAAATAATTCAAAGCATAAACAACATAAAAGAAGGAATGAACAGTCTATTAGAAACAACCAAAACCATGATCTCAATCCTCATAGTAGTATCCGCAGGCCTTGCCATAGTAATAATCTATAACCTAGGAATACTATCATTCACAGAACAAGAATATCAATTCGCAACCCTAAAAGTCTTAGGATTCAAAAACAAACAAATAAAAAGAATATTTGAAAAACAAAATATCTGGCTAACAATAATAGCAATTCTAATAGGAATGCCCCTAGGATATATTCTAACAGAGTCTATCTTCACATTCTCACTTGGAGAAAACTACGACTTTAACGCAGACATAAAACTAATATCTTATCTATTATCATTCCTAGGAATATTATTAGTATCAATAATAGTAAACAAACTACTAGCAAAAAAAGTAAACAAAATAGATATGGTATCAAGCCTAAAATCAAACGAATAAGGAAGTGACAAAATGGGAAAAATAAGAACTCCAATCAAAAAAACATCAATAGAGAAAAAAAATAAAATAATCAAAAAAGGATTTAAACTATTGTGTAAAGAAGGTTATCACAACGTAACATGCGTAGATATAGCAAAATACTCAAACGTTTCAACAGGAATAATATATCAATATTTCAACGACAAAAGAGACATCTTCATCGAAGGAATAAAAAACTATTCAAACAAAATAATGTTTCCCATGACAAAAACCTTAACAGAAACAAAAATAAACAAAGAAAACCTAAACGAAACCATAACAAAAATAATAGATAATTACATAAAAAGACATACACTAAGCAAAAAAGCCCATCAAGAATTAAGTGCCATGAGTTGCTTAGACGAAGAAATAGAAAGCATATTCAAAAAAAATGAAATGCAAATGACTGAAAACATACTAAAAATATTAAAAGAAAACAACATAAACACAAAAAATCAAAAAGAAAAAATCCATATAGTGATAGGATTAATAGATAACTATTGCCACGAACTAATTTATCATAAACACCCAAATATAAACTACAAAGCAATGAAAGAAGAAGTAATAAACATAACAACAACACTTTTAATAAACTAATCAAAAAAAATAAAAAAACTACCAAACATAACATTTCACCAAACAAATAAACATCAAAAAATAAAATTCCTTATACAAAACATAACAATTAACCAATAAAACAACCACCAAATCTCACAAAACTCCATTTTACAAGCCAATAACTATATGTTATATTGAACATGGAAACACAAATATCACCATTGTGTTTCCAAATTCACTCCATTTTACAAAGTAAAATCCATACACAAAGAAAAATCTCAGAACAATATCCCTGAGATTTTTTCTATGTCATAAATCCTTATGACACTATTATATTATGTAAAAAAACACTTTTTATGCAAAAATATTTAAAATTTGTTATAATTATCTCATAAGGAGGCTATTTATGATAAAAAACCCAAATAAAAGAAAAATAATAAACTTAAGCGTAGTGCTATTACTATGTATATTATTCATAATATCACTAATCCTAAACAACAAATCAAACAACAACGAACTATTATCAACAACTGAAAGCTTAGTAACCAAACAGACTAATATAGAAAAAAATATAACAAGCAAAGGCTATACCATAGATAAACCAAACATAATACTAAATCCCTACGAAAATTCACCCTTAACAGCACTTATAATATTTGAAACAAAAGAAGAAATTTCCCCAACTATAACAGTTCACGGAAAAGATAAACTAACAACTTTTACAAAAACATTTGACAAAAGCAAAACTCATTACCTAGAAGTATATGGATTATACCCAAATAAAAATAACAAAGTAACAGTAGAATACCAAAATACTAAAAAAACATTCTACATTCAAACAGAAAAATTACCAGAAGACTTTATACTTCCAACAAGCATCAAAAAAAATGAATCAAAGCTAACAAACGATCTATACTTTTATACACCATCAAGTAAAGGCTACACATGTGCTTATGATACAAATGGTGATGTAAGATGGTACCTAACTGAAGAAGCAATCTGGGACAACACAAGATTAAAAAATGGTCATATGCTAGTAAGTACCGAAAGACTAATAAACAATCCTTATTACATGACAGGACTCTACGAAATAGATTTACTTGGAAAGATATATAACGAATACAGCTTACCTGGAGGATACCACCATGACTATTACGAACTTCCAAATGACAACCTTCTAGTAGCATCTGATAACTTTGAAAGCGGCGAAGGAACAGTCGAAGATTTTCTAGTAGAGCTAGATAGAAAAACAGGAAGAATAGTAAAAACCTTTGACCTAAAAGACATTCTCCCTATGGAAGAAGGAAAAAGTGAAAACTGGACAAGTTACGATTGGTTCCATAACAATTCAGTATGGTACGACGAAAAAACAAACTCCATAACACTTTCAGGAAGACACCAAGATGCAGTTATAAACATAGATTACAAAACAAAAAAACTAAATTGGATTCTTGGAGATCCAACTGGATGGAGCAAAAAATACCAAAAATATTTCTTCAAACCAGAAGGTAAAAACTTCGAATGGCAATGGTCTCAGCATGCTGCAATGATAACCCCAGAAGGTTACGTATTCCTATTTGACAACGGAAATAATAAATCAAAAATAGAAAAAGAATACATAAAAGCAGAAAACAGTTATTCACGAGGAGTAATGTATAAAATAGATACCAAAAATATGACCATAAAACAAATATTCGAATATGGAAAAGAAAGAGGAAGCAAGTTCTATTCCCCATACATCTCAGATGTCGATTACCTAAATAAAAATCATTACCTAATCCACTCCGGAGGAATAGTATACGTAAATGGAAAAAACTCTAACTACCCAGCAGGACTAACTCAAGGAGACCTAGCTCTAAACTCAGACACAGTAGAACTAAAAAACAACCAAGTAATATTCGAACTAAAACTACCAACAAATACCTATAGAGTAGAAAAAATGAATCCTTACAGAAACGACAAATACCAAAAACAAACCGCTCAAAGACTAGGAACCCTAGGACAAACCAAAAAGAAACTAAAATATGGTTTCATCCTAAACTCCTCAAAAATAGATGAAAATTACAAAAAACACGACATAAAATTAACCAAAGAAGAAGACAGACTAATCCTAAATGGAACCTTCAAAAAAAGCGATAAAGTAGAAATATTACTATATAACAAAATGAAAATAAACACATACAAAGTACCAATAAGTAAAAGAGCATATACCGCCTTATGCGTAGACATATTAACAAAAGAAGAAAAGAAAAACGGTATAAACATAACAAAATACATAAATAGTACTGGACTAAAAGGAAAATATTCACTTTATATAAAAATAAATAATAAAACATATAACACAGAAAAATACATATTATTTTAAAGTAAATAAAAACAAATAGAAAGGAAAAGTCAAGAAACAAAATAATTTCTAAAGACTTACTATAACAAAATGGAAGAAAACTTAAGAAAAATAATAAAAATATTAACAAAAGAAAGTAAAACAATATCTACTATGGAATCCTGTACAGGAGGAGCCCTAGTATCAGAAATAACCAACATAGAAGGAGCAAGCAACGTCATAAAATATAGTGCTATTACATATTCAAACGAATACAAAATAAAAATGGGCGTAGACGAAAACATAATCAAAAACTATAGTGTTTATAGCAAAGAAACAGCAAGAGAAATGAGCAAAACAATATCAAACTTTACAAACTCAAATTATGCCATAGGAATAACAGGGAAACTAAATAGGCCAGATGAAAACAATAACTTTGGTAAAGATAACGAAGTTTTCATAAGTATTTATAACAAAGATAAAAATAAATATTATGATTATAACCTAATAGTAACAAACAAAACAAGAAAAGAAAACAAAAACCAAATAATAGAACTAGTATCAACAAAACTACTAGAAATATTGAAACAAAATAATTAAAAACAAAAAAACAAGGAGGAACAAATATGTGTGGAATAGTAGGATACACAGGAAATAAAAATTCAATAAAAGTCCTAATAAAAGGACTAAAAAACCTAGAATATAGAGGTTACGATTCATCAGGAATAGCCTTTATAGAAAAAGATAAAATAAAAATATTAAAACAAGAAGGAAAAATAAAAAACCTAGAAAAACTAATAACAGATGATGATAACTCAAATATAGGAATAGGACATACCAGATGGGCAACTCACGGCCAAGCAAGTAAAACAAATGCTCATCCCCACAGAGTAGGGCATACAACCCTAGTTCATAATGGAATAATAGAAAACTATATAAAACTAAAAGAAAAATTAATAAAACAAGGATACACCTTTAAAACAGATACAGATACCGAAGTAGCATGTGCTCTTATAGATAGTCTTTATAAAGAAACAAAAAACAAATTACTAACACTAAAAAAAGCAAACGAAAAAATAATAGGATCCTACGCCTTTGCTATAATATTTGACGATGATAAAGAAAATATCTACGTAATGAGAAAAGACAGTCCACTTATAATAGCCCTAGGAGAAGGAGAAAACTTCATAGCATCAGATGTTCCAGCTATCTTAGAATTTACAAATAAATACCAGTTACTAGAAAAAGATGAATACGGAGTTATAAACAAAAACAAAGTAATAATTTATAACAACGATTTAAAAGAAATAAAAAAAGAAATAAAAACATACGAAGAATCACTAGAAGCAGCACAAAAAAACGGTTACGAACACTTTATGTTAAAAGAAATAAATGACGAACCAACAACCTTAACAGCAACCTATGAACAATTCTTTAAACAAGACATAAATGAATTATTAAAAAACATGCCAGATTTCTCAAAATATAAAGACATAGATATAATCGGATGTGGAAGTGCTTATCATGCTGGACTAGTAGGGAAAAAACTAATAGAAACATACGCAGACATAAAAGTAAATACCTACCTAGCAAGTGAATACAGATACGAAAAAAACTTTAGTACCAAAGATACCCTAACAATTTTAATATCACAATCCGGAGAAACTGCCGACACATTAGCAGCCCTAAGAAAAGCCAAAGAAAGAGGAATAGACACCCTAGGAATAATAAATACAGTAGGATCATCAATAGCAAGAGAAGCCTCACAAGTATTCTACATAAAAGTAGGTTGCGAAATATCTGTAGCAACCACAAAAGCCTATCAAGCCCAAGTACTAATCCTAGAACTACTAGCACTTTCACTAGCAGTAAGAAAAAACAAAATAACTAAAGACGAAGCAAACAAAATATTACAAAGCATAAAACAAATACCACAAGAAATAACAAAAGAAATACAAAATAAACAAACATATGACAACATAGCAAAAAAAATATATACCAAAGAAGATATATTCTTCCTAGGAAGAGGAATAGACTACAGCCTATGTATGGAAGCATCACTAAAACTAAAAGAAATATCTTATATCCATAGTGAAGCCTATGCAGCAGGAGAACTAAAACATGGAACAATATCATTAATAGAACAAAACACCCCAGTAATCGGACTAGTAACAGATAAAAACCTAGCCATGAAAACAATAAGTAACATAAAAGAAACAAAAGCAAGAGGCTCATTCGTTGTATTAGTAACACTAGATAGCATCTACGAAGACTACAAAAACGATGACTTCTACGACGAAATAATCACATTAAAAGACCTAAATGATTTCACCTCGCCATTACTTGCCATGACCATATTTCAATTACTATCATATGAAGTCGCATACCTAAAAGGTGAAGAAATAGACAAACCAAGAAACCTAGCAAAGTCAGTAACTGTTGAATAGTTATTGACTTTTTCTAATAACCGTTATATATTAAATATAACAGAGGTGAAAAACAATGAATATAACAATTAATAATAAAAGCAAACAACCAATATACGAACAAATAAAAAATCAAATAAAAGAAGGAATAATCAAAAATAACATAGACGAAAAAACACCATTACCATCCATAAGAAAACTTTCAAAAGACATAGAAACAAGTGTAATGACAGTAAAAAAAGCCTATGACGAATTACTAGAAGAGGGATTCATAATAACAATTCCTGGCAAGGGTAGTTACATAAATAAAAATAGTATCAAAAAAGTAAGAAATGAAAAAATAAACGAAATAGAACAATTACTAAGTAAAGCCATAGACATAGCAAAAAACATAAACATAACCAAAGAAGAATTACTAAATCATTACCTAAAATTAGAAAACAAAAAAAGAGGAAACTAATCAAAAAACTAGTTATCCTCTTTTTACGTGTCCAAAGTTTCCGTAGAGTAAAGTTCCCTATATACACTTGATTCCTTTAGTAAACTATCATGACTGCCAGAAGCCACTAATTGACCCTTATCTATAACATTTATAACATCTGCATCACTTATAGTAGAAAGTCTATGCGCAACAATTATAACAGTATGATCCTTTACCAAATCATCAATAGTTCTTTTTATATATTCCTGTGATTTATTATCCAAAGCCGAAGTAGCCTCATCAAAAAGAATAATCTTAGTATTTATAAGAAGCGTTCTAGCAATAGCAAGTCTTTGCTTTTGCCCACCAGATAAATTAATTCCACCTTCACCAATTATAGTATCATAACCATTAGGTAAACCTTCTATATATTCATCTATATAAGCTCTGCGACAAACATCCTTAATCTCATCTAAACTAGCATCTTCCTTAACTAATCTTAAATTATCAACAATGCTCATATTAAACAAAAAAGGTGCCTGTCTAATTATAGAAATATTATTCCTTAAACTCTCCTCAGTTAAATTCTTAATATTAACACCATCTATAGAAATAATACCCTCACTAGAATCAAAATATCTAAGTAAAAGATTAAACAAAGTACTTTTACCATTACCACTCTTACCAACAATAGCAATCTTCTTATTAGGATTAATCCTTAAATTAAGATTTCTAAGAACATTATCTTCCTCATCATTATATCTAAAACTAACATTCTTAAACTCTATTATTCCCTTTATATTATCTAACTTCTTCTTACCAAATTTCTCATCACTATAAAGTTTATTATTAATTATCTCATCAATTCTTGTCAAAGAAACCTTTATCTTATTATAATTAACACCAAAGTCACTTAAACTCTCAACAACATCATCTATTCTCCAAATATAACTTTCAATCACTATAAAAATACTATAAGCAATTTTCCCTTGAACAACAAAATACCCACACGAAGCAAGTATTATAAATTGCAGTAAAAAATAAATAAAATTATTTATATTATAATAAGCAACTTCATATCTTTTAATTCTCTTAGTCTTATTAAATAAACTATCTATTTTATAAAACATTATCTTTTCTATTCTTTTCTTAATACCTAATGCCTTTATCTCCCTTATACCTGTTACATTCTCAGTAGCACACCTTACATATTCATCAGAATCCTTCTTAATTTCACTTTGTGTATTCTTAATCTTAGGAAAGAACTTATACGAAATAAATCCCATTATAAAACCAAAGATTACCACCTCAAGTCCTAAAACAATAGAAATAGAAAAACACATAACTATTACAAAAATTACTACCAAAGACTTACATATTAGTCTTATCAAAGAACGTAACAATTCCATAACACGATCAGGATCAGTATAAACTCTATTAATTATCTCTCCAATACCCATCTTTTCAAAAGCAATCGCCGGTAAAGAAGATACCTTATGATATAAATCCTTAGAAACATTCTTAGTAAACTTAATCTCTAAATAATTATACAAAGTATCCCTAGGTATAGAAAGTAAAGAATAAAACAAAATCCATATACTTTCCCAAATAATCAAATAAGTAAAAAAATCAGTTAAATTCTTATTAATCAAAGCTTCCAAAGCAAATCCCCAGAAAAACGCCGATAAAAGTGCTGGAAGATAAGAAGCAAGTACTAAAATAAGATAAAAGAAAAGCCTTAACTTATCATTTTTTAAATAATGTAAAATGATACTAAAAACACTTTTACTTTTATTCATTATACCTCCTTTTAAAAAGAACTAATTAAATAGTTAAAGAGCAGGAAATACCTTTCCAAACCCTTGCCACACTATCAAATGTATATTTGTTCATATTTCCTCCTCCTTTCTTTGAACACACAAAATATATCATAAAATAATGAAGTTGTCAAAAAAATATGCTAATATAAAACTAGGAGGTTATATTTATGACTAAAAAAAGAGAAAATTATTTAAACTGGGACGAATACTTTATGGCTATAGCCAAACTATCTGCAATGAGAAGCAAAGACCCATCAACTCAGGTCGGAGCATGCATAGTAAGCGATAACAACAGAATACTATCAATAGGTTATAACGGAGCACCAAACGGTTACCACGATGATAACTTTCCTTGGGCCAGAGAAGGAAAAACTCTAGAAACAAAATATATGTACGTCGTACACGCTGAAAGAAATGCCATTTTAAACTACCGAGGATCTAGAAAAGATCTAGAAGGAGCAACCATCTACGTTGATCTATTCCCATGTAATGAATGTGCAAAAGAAATAATCCAATCAGGAATAAAAGAAGTAGTTTATCTAAGCGACAAATATCACACCACAGAAAGCACCATAGCATCACGTAGACTATTTGATTCCTGTAATGTAAAATATAGAAAACTAGAAATAACAAACAAACAAGAAATAAATATAAGTTTAAAAGAAGATAACTAAAAAACAAAACAAAATATTAAAAACCATTGACAACCCAATAAAAACATACTAAACTAAAATTACAAAAGCAAAGACAAGGACACGATAAATATATCAATTATCAAAGAGAGTTAGTGAAAGGTGTAAACTAACATAATTAATATTTATTACTACCTTCAAGCTGTACTAGAAATAGATTACCGGGTTATTCCGTTACAAATATAAGTTATAAGGTAGGATGGTACCGCGTTCAAACGCTCCTTTTAAAGGAACGTTTTTTTTGTAGACAACCAAAAGAAAGGAGAATAACTATGTCAAAAATAAAAAACTTCAAAGAATACACCTCATTACATATATCAATAGATGACTATTTTCATATGTATTATAATTTTACCAAAGGAACATTCAAAAATCTAACCCATGACAACATAAAAAAAATGTTTCCCTTCGTAAAAATATTACCAAACTCAACCATCACAAGAGAAAACATTCTAAAAGGAGAAGTACTCCTAGTAAAAGATGATATGCATACTATATTAGCATACAAAAATCCATTCACAAACAAAAAACAAACAAAAGAAGCAAAAGAAATAATAAAAGAAAACGAAGAAAAAACAAAAATAGAAAAAGAACTAATCACAGAAATGACGGAAAGTCCCTTCGTAAAAAAATTTGAAGACTGCATAAACAAACAAAAAAATGGTAAAGTTTCAATAATATTTACCGTCGCAGATGACATAGATAAAACAGACGATGAAATTCTAGAAGAAATGAATATATACGAACTAAGAAAAGCAAAAAAAGAATTACTAAACGATCATGACTACAAAATGGCTAGACTAGTCCAAAAAGAATTATATTTTAGAAGCAAACATGAACATGGAACCAAAAAAAGTAAAATAAGAAAAATACAAAAACACGAAAGAGAAGAGGAATTATAATATGATAAATATCAAAGAAAATGAAAAATTAAATACATTAAACCACAGCTGTGCTCATTTACTAGCACAAGCAGTAAAACACCTTTATCCAGAGGCAAAATTTTGGGTTGGACCAGTAATAGATTCAGGATTTTATTATGACATAGATTTAGGAAGTGAAGTAATAAAAGAAGAAGATTTACCAAAGATAGAAAAAGAAATGAAAAAAATCTCAAAAGACGGAAAAAGAATCTATAGAGAAGAACTAACAAGAGAAGAAGCCTTAACAAAATTCAAAGATGACCCTTATAAAATAGACTTAATAAATAACATGGACGAAAACACAGTAATATCATGCTATACCCAAGGAGATTTCACAGATTTATGCCGAGGACCTCACGTAGAAAGCGTAAAACAATTAAAAAACTTCAAATTACTAAAAGTATCCGGAGCATATTACAAAGGAGACTCAAAAAATAAAATGCTTCAAAGAATATATGGAGTATGTTTCGAAACACCAGAAGACCTAGAAAACCATCTAAAACTTCTAGAAGAAGCCAAAGAAAGAGATCATAGAAAAATAGGTAAAGAACAAGAAATATTTATGAGTGATGACCTAATTGGAAGAGGACTACCAATGTTCTTACCAAACGGTTACATAATTTGGGAAAACCTAGAAAACTATATTAAAGGAAAAGAAAGAAAACTAGGTTATAAACACGTTCTTACCCCATGTGTAGGAAACGTAGAACTATACAAAACAAGTGGACACTGGGATCACTACAAAGAAAATATGTTCCCAGCCATGGAACTTGACGGAGAAAGCTTTGTTCTAAGACCAATGAATTGCCCACATCACATGATGATTTATGCTAACACATTACATTCATATAAAGAATTACCAATAAGAATCGGAGAAATAGCTCATGACTTTAGATATGAAGCAAGTGGAGCAGTAAAAGGTATAGAAAGAGGAAGACATTTCTGTCAAAATGATGCTCATCTATTCGTTACCCCAGAACAAATAAAATCAGAATTTAAAAATGTTGTAGACCTAATATTCGACGTTTACAAAGACTTTAATATAACAGATTACAGATGTGTCCTATCGCTAAGAGACAAAGAGGACAAAGAAAAATATCATCCAGATGACAAAATGTGGGACAAAGCAGAAAACGAACTAAGAGAAGTACTAAACGATCTAGGAATAGAATACACCGAAGAAATCGGAGAAGCAGCTTTCTATGGTCCAAAACTAGATGTCAACGTAAAACCAGCCGTAGGAAACGAAATAACCCTTTCAACCTGTCAATTAGACTTCTGCTTACCAGAAAAATTCGACTTAAAATACATAGACAAAGACGGAAGCAAAAAAACACCAGTAGTGCTTCATCGTGCTATACTAGGTTCATTAGATAGATTTATGGCTTACATTCTAGAAGAAACAAAAGGAGTATTACCACTTTGGTTAGCACCAATAGGAATAAACATAATCCCAGTAAACAACGAATATCATCTAGAATACTCAAAACAATTACAAAAAGACCTAGAAAACCTAAACTTCAGAACTAATCTAGATGACAGAGACGAAAAACTAAGTTACAAAATGCGTGAAGCCCAACTAAAAAAATATCCATATAACCTAATAATAGGACAAAACGAAGTAGATAACAATAACATAAGTTATAGAAAACATGGCAGCAAAGAAACAATAACCCTAGAAACAAAAGATTTTATAAAACAATTACAAGAAGAAATAAATAATAAGAGAATAGCAAAATAAGTTATTCTCTTAAGTTTTTAAAATAATCCTTTACCTTTATAAAATTTATATGATAGAATATACTTATAATGAGGTGGTAAATATGACAAAAACCAAAAATGAAAAAAGAGAAATACCTTTCAAAAACTATATCATGCTCGGAGTAATTATAATATCAACATTATTAATATCACTATACATATTCTCATGGTATAGACAGTACAGCAATAATACAATAACAAAACCTATAATTACATCAACCCTAAGAGAAGTAGAATACGATAACTTACCAAATGTCTTACAAGAAAGAGATGTCTTAGTAATGTATATGTGTACAACAAGCCAAGATATATGTAGAAACTTTGAAAAAAAATTCTCTGAATATATAAAAGACAATAATCTAAGTGAAGAAATAATATATCTAAACCTTGGCTATTCAAACGATGAAAATAACCTACTAAACAAAGTATATCAAGAGTATAAAAGCGATAACCTAGTAAAAAAAGTTTACCAATATCCAACACTTTTAATATTTAACCAAGGAAAAATAGTAGACGTATTAAGCTCAAGCAACAAACACAAAATAAATATAGAACAAGTAGATGAGTTCCTAGAAAGCTATGAATTATGGTAAACATAGTATTATTTGAACCAGAAATACCACAAAACACAGGAAACATAATGAGAACATGTGTTGCAACAGGAACAAAACTCCATTTAATAAAACCACTAGGATTCTCATTAGAGGAAAAAAGCATCAAAAGAAGTGGAGCAAACTACATAGATAAACTAAACTACAAAGTATACGAAAACTACGAAGAATTCACAAAAGAAAACCCAGGAACATATTACTACTTTACAAGATATGGGCAAAAACCACATAGTGATTTTAACTATACAAATAAAGAAGAAAATATATATCTAATATTTGGAAAAGAATCAACAGGAATAGATAAAAAAATATTAAAAAATAACTTAGATAAATGCATAAGAATACCAACACTAAGTGATGTAAGAAGCTTAAACCTATCAAACTGCGTAGCAATAGCACTTTACGAAGTACTAAGACAACAAGAATATAATGATTTACTAAAATATGAACCCCATAAAGGTAAAAACTTTTTAGAAGATTTAGATATATAAAAAAAACTACTTGAAAAAGTCGCTTTTTTATTATAAAATTAATATATAAATAATACTAAGGAGGAGTTAAAACATGATAAAAAGAACAAAAAAATTAAAGAAAAATCCATCAAAAAAGAAAATACTCTTATCAAAGTTTAATATAAAATATATAGTAAGTCTAAGCATAGTATTAATAGGAATACTATCACTTATAAGTGGAACAAGTTATGCAATATTAAAAGGAAATACAAGTGATACAAAAGAGCAAGTTATAAAAACGGGTAAAATAGAATTAACTTTAA
>ERZ857965.344-NODE-344-length-70387-cov-15.803973_pt1 | contig 70387 bp, 94 predicted proteins | sample MGYA00519758_ERZ857965 | MGnify/ENA primary metagenome ERZ857965 (study PRJEB31778, sample SAMEA3449381) | human gut metagenome | biome: human gut; feature: human-associated habitat; material: faeces | place: United Kingdom | collected 2010/2012 ... | reverse complement strand
TTATACCTCTTTCCCGACCTTTTGGCTGTTCTTTCTTTGTGCGGGATTGCCTTAACTCATTCATGCGTCCTCCTTATTCCGTTCCGGCGGAAATAAGTCCACTCTTGCCGCCCAGCGCCTCGATGATGCCGCTGACGCTCTTGCCCTCCGTTGACATGGTGACTTGTACCTTTTGCGGCTCAAGCAGCACATTATCCGCGTTAAGTGTCAGGATGCGCTCATCGTAGCAGCGCCCGAATTTAGGCATTGCAACCCGGCAGATGCTCCCCAGCCGGAAATGGTCGTAGGGCAATCCTGTTATGGCGGAAAGCTCCACAAGGGAAACGTCAATGGAAATTGGCGGGGTTTTCTTTTTCGCCAGTTCCTTCTTTGCGTTTTCCAGCAGCGTTTCCTTGTCCGTGATGCTGTTATCGGAGTATTTGCCGCACACGATGCCCCACTCTTCGATTGTGTCCGCGTCGATGTAGTCCTTGCCATCGTTTACCGTGCCGACGGTGATGCCGTTTTTGCCGTATGCGTACATCCGGGTCACAAGGTCATCGCGGTCGGTGCTGACCGTTGCGCTGGTTAGTGCGCCGTTAAAACGCGCTTCGCATGAGACGGTGTTTGGCATATTAACGAGGTTGAGCGTCCACGGATGGGTGGAAAAGTCGTACTGCCACATCATTTCGGCGGGCGACAAGTTCTTGACGTTGTTAATTGCTGTCCAAATGTTCGTTCCCGCGTCAAAATCGTATGTGAGGTGTTGCGATAATTCGCACGTTCCAATCTGCCACCGTGTTTCCGGCTGGTATGTGAGGAGTTGCGCCAGCACATCAACCGCGTCAACGGATGCGCTGCCGATTTTTAGCTGCTCCGGAAGAAGCCCGTCCATCAGCGTGGAAATAGCGTGGTCGAGGTTGACTTCCTGCGTCGCGTAATTTCTGTAGGTTTGCGTGTCCGAGCGCAAGCGGAAGATGCCGACGCTGCCGCCGATGTGGTACAGCTCCACAAACTGCGTTGCATCCATCCATGTACCGTCCACGAGCGTCATGCTTGCGGTGGAAATATCGTCGATTGTTAGCGACAAAGACAACGAGGAAGGGCGCAAGCGCTTGATTTCCCGCAGATTTTTGTCCAGCAGACGCGGCAAACGAACGTTGTTTGTGTATGCTTTGCTTGCGTCTGGGTCGTGGATGATGCCGGAAACATAGTCGATTGTGAGGTAGATGTCGCGGACAGTGGGCTCAATATAAAATTCCGTTGTGTTATCCTGATGCACCGTTCCCCACGCTTGAAAGGAAAGTGTCGCAACGAGAGACGTTGTGCTTGCGCCGTCCGGAAGCGTCACGGTTGCGAATCCTGCCTCGTCCACATGAACGTCGTTTACGTCCTGCTTCTGCTGGTTGCCAAAAACATCCCTGCGGAAGTCGGCGTGAACTCGCGCGGATGTAATCACTGCGTCAGCAGGAAGGACAACCGGAAATGTAACTTTTGCTCTTGCGATTGTCGGCTTGTGTTTGGGGTCAATATCCCATCCAGTCGCTTCGCCCGTCTCGTGGTTTATAATCAAGGCGCACTTCCACCATGATTTCAGGGAAACTTCCTGCGGTGTGCCATATGCTTTGTAGTTAATATTTCCGCCCCCTCGCAGTGACTGTCAGCGACAGAAGCCCGTCGCCGCTGAACGACACCTTGTTGATTCCAGGCTTTAGCGTGATTTCATCGGCGGACTGCCCGTTTCGGTTTCCCATTGCGGATTGCCCTACCGCCGTGATTTGCTGGATGCCGTTATCGTCGTGTCCTATGCGGATTTCCTCGCCTGTTTTCACGCTGATGTTCGTCAGCGCGATTTTTTCGTTGCCGCAACTGATTGCAATGCTTGTCAGCGTGTCGATTGCCACAAAAACGGCTTCCATCGGACAAGGCATGTCGCCACGATTGTAAACCGTCAGGATGCCGCTTTTGCTTGCTTCAACTGTTTCCATTTTGGAAACAGTTGCTTCTTCCCACCACGGACGCTGATATGCCGTCAGCTTGATTTCCAGCGTGTCCGTCCACTTAAGCGCGGAAACACTCGTTGCCTCGATGCTGTCGATGTATAACCGCTGTTCCGGGCGGTATGACGTGTGCAGGTACTGTCCACCGTTGCCCCAGCGCATGATTTTACTGAGGACAAGCTGCCTGTGGATGGTGTTTGCTTCGTGGATTTCCACGGCGATTGTTACCGTGATGGACTGCCGAAGCTGCCCGGTGAGGTACATTCCCCCGCCCGGGCGTGCTTCGGTTGTCACTGCTTCCTTCGGCGCGTCCTCCGAAATGTCGATGATGATGATGGACGGGTCGAGGTCTTCCAGCGCTTCTTCTCCCATCCACGCGCGGTATCGCGTTACCATTTATCGCGCCACCTCCATCAGATTTCCACGGATGCCCCTGCCGATTATTTTGTTGACGATAGGCGCAACCGCCGTTGCAACGGTTTTGCCGTCCACGCTGAATGTATTATTGATGGTTGTTGGCGGAAGCCCAGAAACAGCGTTCGCAATTTCGCCCGGGTTTGTTACTTGCACAAAAAGAACGCCGTCGCTATTGCTAAAAATGTTGGGTGCGCTATTGTTTCTTAGGATTTCCTTGTAGTTCTCCATCATTTCTCCAAGCGCATTGAAAATAGACTGCGTTACAAAATCTTCCTGTATCGTTCTACTTTCGATTTCTTTTGCTGCGTCAATGGCGCTTTCGATGGCGGAGAAAAAATTGCCGCCCGTTGTTTTTTCTTGCTGTTCGCTCGAAGGTGCGCCGATGTATGTATTCGGCACAAATTTAGGGTGCGCTGCGTTGGCAATAATCGTGTCCATCATATATAGTGGCGGCATATCTTTTGTTGCTCGATTGTTCCACTGCTCCGCTTCTTCGGCTTCCCGTTGACGCTGGTTTTCCTCCATGCGCTGTTCCAAAATGTCAACGATGTCGTTCATTTCCTGCGTCTTCATTTCAACGAGCCGATTCCACCGCTGCGCGCGGGCTTTGATGTCGTCGGGCATTAGCCCATCCTCAATCATGTCCGCATAGCCGCTTCGCGCTCGTGCCTTTATCGCATGTAGCGCTTTTGCTTCGTCTTTATTGAAGGCGTTTTTATCTTTTGCAACGTCGGCGAACAGGTCAGCATAGCCAGCACGCGCCCCACCATAGTCATGAACCCACGGTTTATTTTTTATTTTATAATTAATCTGCTTGAACCCCAACTGTTCGAGAAGCGCGTTTATGCCGGGAATTTCTGCTTCCAGCGTCTTGCGCATTTTGTCAATGCCAGCTAATAACGAGTTGTTATTTTCCGCCATGTATGCCGCGATTTCGTCCTTTTGCTCAAACGCTTCGAGCGACTTTTGCACGGTTTCCAGCATCGCCTGATACGTCTCATCGTCCGCCAGCGTATACCGCGTTTTGATTTCCGCCATCGCGTTTTCTTCGTCGCGGGCGCGCTGGTAGTCTGCATTTAGCTGCTTGATTTCTTCCGGCGTTAGGTTCAGCAGACGCGAAAGGTACGCATCGTTATCGCGGGAGTATGTAGTAAGCCCTGACAAAATGCCAACGTCAACGCCAGCCGCTTCGGCTTGCTGCAAAGCATCATTGTAGGCGTGTAGCGCATCCGCATTCGTGCCGTACCAACTAAGCACGTTTTCCTTGCTGTAATCGGTTGCGAGCAGCTTATCCATTTCCGCCCGCGTGTGCGTTACCATGTAGCCCATGCCCGACGCAACGCCCTTGTAGGCTTCCTGCGCCTTTTTCAGCGTGTCCGCGCGGTAGGTATCCACGTCTTTCAGCGCGGTTTTAAGGTCGTCAAGGGCTTTCTTCTCTGCGTCAACGGCGGCTTTGAAGTCGGAATTTAGTTTTGCCTTGCGCCCTTCCGGGCTATTTACATATTCCTCCCGGCTTTTCTTTACATCGTCCAGTGCGACTGCTGCTGCTTCGGCTTGCGGAACAAGCTCTGCAAGTTCTTCCTTTTCGCTTTCAAGCTCCGCTTTTTCCTGTGCAAGCGGGTCTTTCGCGGCGTTCTGTGCGTTTCTAAAAAGGTCGAAATAGTAAATTTGCTCAGCGTTCAGCCCTGTGACAAGTCCTCCCAGATTGGCGTGCGGATTTGCGGTGGTGCCGGTTGCATAGGCATAACTTCGAACATCGCTTGCTGGCATATTACGAGCCGTTTGGTAGTCAGGCTCGTAGCCATATCGTTGTGCGTATGTGCGCCATGCGTCTTCTACGCGCTTGTCGTATAGTTTTTGTAGTTCGTCGCTGCTTTGAATGAGCAATTCCCTTTTGGCAATATCCGCTTCTTTCTCCGCGATTTGCGTCTGCAAATCATCATACCTTTTCTGCGCATCGGATACCGCTTGGTCGTAGCTGTTGTATTTCGTTACACCATGCAATGTGTCAACGTAATTCTGTATGGCTTCATCGTTGCCGATGATTGCATCCGTTGTAAGGTCGACGTACTGTGACAACCCCGGCATAACGTCTTTCAAGGCTTCCAGCGCGGCGCGCCATTCCTCCGTGGATTTTACTGCGTCGCCGCTCTCATCCTCTATACTCCGCATGGAATCAACGATTGTGAGCGAGCGCTGGTATGCCACTTCTGCATCAAACAGCGATTCGTCGCGTTCGGAATAGATTTTCTCGATTGCCGTTTGCTGGTACGATTTATCCGACAGCACGTTGTTGAGCAGCGAAATCGCGGGCGTTACAACGCCCAGCAGACCCTTGCCGAACTCCGTCTTAATGCGGTCGAGATTCGTTTGCAGCTTGCGCATTTCATTCGAGAAGCTGTCCCCGGTTCGCGCGAAGTCGCCCTGCGCGTCCTTTGTGGCTTCCAGCAGATATTGATAGCGCAACGTCGCCTGTTCCGCCTGCGACATCTTGTCAAACGCCTTATTCATGCCCTTTTCGAGGGCGAAGGCGTTTAGGTTCGCCACGGACATATTGATGCCGAGCGCCTTCAACGGTTCTGTTTCCCCGGAGATGCCGGAGCGTATTTTCTCAAATGCCGTGTCGTGGTCGAGATTGTAGAACGACGCCATATCCGCCGCCAGACCCGCCATATCCATTGACATTTGCAGCACTTGGTCATCGGCAATGCCCATGGATTTCAGCATAGCGCCCAGCGTGGACGAATACTGCTTTGCTTTGGTTTCCGTGATGCCGTATGCGTTCAGCGCCTCCTGCGCCCACTTGTTGATGGTAGACGCGGAATCCTCAAACGTCACATCAACAACGTTCTGCGTCTCCACAAGGTCGGACGCAAGCCCGATTGATTCATCAATCGACCCCGTGATGCCGTCGATAATGCTATTGATGCCGTTTACTGCCATGTTGGCAAGGAACTGTCCGCTTGCAATATCGCCAATCACATCAAGGCTGCTCAAAAATCCGCTCAGCACACCGCCGCCCGAATCGCCAGAACCGCCGCCGTCTGCGGCTTGCTGCAAAGACTGGATTTGCTGCTGCAAACGCTTGATTTCTTCCGTCGCCTGCGTGGACTGCTGTTGCGCTTGCTGCAATTCTGCTTGAAAACGTCCACCGTCAAACGTCGGATGAATAGCAAGGCTGTTGAGCTCTTGCTGAAACTGCTCCATTTCCTGCCGGATTTTGTTCAGCTCTTGCGTGTATCCGCTTGTATCAATCTTGAAACTTGCGTACAGCTCAAATGCTTCCGCCATCTTCTGCACCTCCCCTCGCCATTAGTCCGTTTATAATATCGTCGCAGATTTCCTCTGCTGTTTTTTGCTTTGTTTCGTTCTTCTCTTCGCCGAAAACGTCGCTGTATGACGGAATTTCCAGATTCGCGCCGCCGAACGACGAAATAGCAAGCACCGTCATCCACGCCATATTAGCCATGTAGCAACGTTTTGCTTCCTCCTGCTTTTCGTGCGCCAGAAGCACACCCAGCGCGTGAACGTTTTGCGGGCGGTATTTGTATAACACAGGGATTACATGATGCACCCCAGACGAAGCGCAAAGGGAAAAAAAGCAAACAGCGAATCGAGTGTGTCCTTGTCCATCATGGCGGCGGTTTCGGTGAAGTCCATTTCTGCGACTTCCTCCGCCGTCTTGCCATGCATCGCGCCGATAATGCCCATTGTTTCCTTGGGATGTTTTGCGTACAGAATCGGCAGCATCTTCATCAGAATGTCGCGCCCGACAACGTCGCCCTTGCTCTTTTCTTCCACGAAGGCTTTCATTTCCTTGCTGTTTACCAGTTTGTCGATATAGGGAATGGCGTTCGCCATCTGCTCAAATGCGGTTGCGGTATTCATGCGTTTTCCTCCTCAAAATTCACGAAAGTGCGGCAGGGCGCGAACCCTGCCGCGTGTTGTTAGGCGGCGGGGTCGAAGAAAATAACCTCGCAAGGTGCATATCCGTCGGTTTCCAGACCGTCCTGATGCGCGGTAAACTCCACCGGAATAGTGCCCTCGCCCTTGTCCGTCCACGTCAGCGTTGCGCCCGCCGTGTTCAGCGCGTTTTTGATGGCAATCAGCACATAGCCCTTCGAGGTGTCGCCCACCCAGACGAGGCTATCAATATAGTCCGCGTCCTTGATGTCGGTGCGAATCTTAATGGTGTGCTTCTTCTCCGTGTCCGTCACGTCGGCAGTGCCGAAAGACCGCTTAAGGTTGTCGGCATTGATTTCAAGCAGGGTAGTCGTCAGCTTGATAGTCCAGCCATCATTGACGCTGCTGCCTTTCCATTCCTCGCGCTTGCCGTCCGCCTCGATGCTGCGCGTGTTAGGCGTGCAGACGAACGTGCCGCCGCCGCGCGTTGCGCCAATCAGCGCAGAGCCGCTTGTCTTTTCGCGCTCCGTTTTCAGCAGCGCGCCCAGCGTCGCCGCGTCCGTGGCGGTGGAATAGTCAAAATTGGCGAGAAACATCCCGGCATTGAGCTGCAAGTTCTCAAAGGTGCTTGCCCGAAGACCAGTCGTCATTTTGTTACCTCCTGTTAGGTGTAGTAAGTCACGATTTCGTAATAAATCCGTCCATAGCAGACGCTTTTGAGCGTTGTGTCCACTTCAAGGCGGAAAAAGTTGCTATTGTTGCGGTACAGGGTGATAAAGCCATCGTCGCAGTAGATTGCCGTCCCCTCCGGCGGAATGGCGCGGCGAACCTCGTCGAGGATTGCTGCGCGCTGCAAGTTTACGTTGCTTCCGTTTTCCGCCTGACAGCACAGTGTGCAAATCATTGTAGACTTTCCGAAGACGTCCCCCTCTTGCACTTGAAACGCAAAGTAGGGAAATGACGCCTCAGCCGGCACTGCGTCCTCAACATACGCGGGAATTGGCTTGCCCTCGTAGGTGAAACTGTTCCAAAACTTGTATAGTTTCCGCTGCAAGTCAATCACGCCGTCACCACCTCCGCGTCAGCCTCCTGGAAGTGCATATCGCTCTGCTCCGGCGTTGTCATATCCCGCGCGTCGGATGTGATGCGGAAGACCTTGCCGTCGGAAATCCGCTTCACGCGGTCGTTCGGAAGCAGTTCCAGCATATCGGAAAACACGATGGTAAACAGTTCGCGGATGCCGCTCTGATATGCAATCATGGCTTCCGTGCTGCTGTTGCGGATGAATCCGGCGCGGAACGGCGCGCCGTCTGTCCATGTGACAACGATGCCGCCCATGCCGTCGGATTCCGTGCGCTTGTCGACAATGCAAGCGTCATCCAGAAAATCACTCCACGCCATCAGCCCACCTCCGTGTACATATGGCGATACGGTCGCAGTTTATCCGCGAATGCCGCTTGCCACGTCACAACGCCGTTGCTCCCGGTTGCGCGCGAATAGCTGTAATGCCCGAACGATTCCGAGGTGTATGCCCCCGTCGGGTTTTTCGTTTCGTACTCCGCGCATTCTTTTGCAATTTCGACAAACGGGCGCGGCGGGTAAAGAAACCACAACGTGCCGTCGAAAGTTTCTTCCCCGTCTGCGTCCTCCATTGCGCCAGAAACAAGGCTGTGAACGCCGTCGTTCCGCGCGCTTCCGCTGATGTACACATAGGGCGAACCTACATCAGGAACGATTTTACCGCCCGCGATGCGAATCTCTCCCGCGTACTTGCAGCGCTCAAAAAAGTTGTTACACTCGCGCATTGCCATTTCCAGCATCACAGCCATGTTTCCACCTCTCTTATTAGGTCGCTGCCGTCACCGTCGCGCTGCCGGAGCGAATCACGCGGTAGTCGCTGGTGCATTCCGCAACCGTCACCTTCTGCCCGGTAGCAATGGCAAGGTCAGACGTGCCGTCCCAGTTGCTCCAAGTCCGCACATTCTGCCCATAGGTCGCAGACGGCGCGGTCGTGCCAGCCTTCACCTTGTACAGGTTGGAGCTGGATTCCTTTGCGGGGCTGACAGTCAGCTTCGTGTTGCCCTTGCCCGTGCCAGCGGCAGAGGAAACCGTCAACTGACCCGTCGCCGCGTCTGTGATGGTAGCAATCCAAATGCTCTGCGGATTGAAAATAACCGGCATAAACAAGCCGGATGCCCGCGTCCAAAGAACAACGGGGTCGTTCTCCACCCACTGCGAAACCATGACATAGCGGTGCTGACCGGACTGGTTGACGTTAAGCCCGGTGTTCGCGGTGTTGACCGTTTCTTCCGGGGTCTGTCCCCACAAGCCCGCGCCGATGCGCGTCATGGCGCTGCCCGTGCCCAGGAACGTCATCTTGTTCTGCGGGAAATAGCGCTTGGTCGTGCGAATCGGTCGCCCGTTCGCGTCGATGCCGCCATCAATGGCGTACTGCAAATCGTTAGTGATAACGCGGTTGATGCCGTACTCCGTGGAAAGGAACGTATCCAGCGCGGCGTTGCTCACATATGCGCCCTCGCTCAACGTGCCGTTGATGCGCTTCTGGATTGCACGGTTTGCACGCATCTGATTCCGCACTTTGCGACTTGTAACGATGGTGTCAACCGTTGTTCCCGCTTCCTGCGCGGTGTCAGACACAAACTGAATCTGTGCCGGGATGTCCGCGTCCTCGCTGAAATCGAACGTGAATTCCGTCTGTTCCGGCTTCACGCCATAGTCGATAGTCAGGTCGAGGTCGTTCTCCTTGATGGTCATCTTGCCGGTTGCCAGAACCTCGTTCTTCGCAACCTTGGTTCGCGTAACAACTTGGTCGGCGAGCATGATGCCGTCACGGATAACGTAGTCATACATAGCGTCATTCTGCACGCCGGAACGCAGCAGCGCACGCATACGCTCGGACTGGTTAATCTTTACTTTAATCAGTCCCTTCTCGATGCTGTGCGTATCGACGGGGATGCGGGGGGCGATGTTCGTCCGGCTGTCGAAGCTGTGGAAGTCAGCCATCACGGGAAGCTGGTACTGGTTGGCAATCTCCTGCCACTTAGCCACGAGATTTTCACTGTATTCGTCGGGAAACAGCGCGTCAACCGGGTCGTTCGGGCGGGTGACGTTGAAGCCAACGTCCAGCCACTCTTCTTTGGGGATAAGACCGAAAATATTGTTCTCAAAAGATGGAATCTGCATAGTATTCTCCTTTCGTCAGTACGGGCGAACCGTCGTGGCTTCGGCGGCGATGAAGTAGAAGCCCTTTGCCGTCAGCGCGCTCTTGGCGGTGCTGTTGATTGCGACGGGGAGACGGCTCTCGTAAACCGTGCCGCGCGTCACGACGCTGCCAGGCATATCGCCGCTTGTAACGTCCACGTCCTCGTACACGATGCCGACGGCAGTGCCGTCGTTCGCGGGGTAAACAGTCCCCATTTTGACGTACTTCGCGCCGTTTTCGGCGGTGGTAGCGCCCGACTGCTTAATCTGCTTGGTTTCGCGGATTGCATCTTCCGCGTTCTCAAGAAAATAACCGGGCTGGTAAACAGTCCCGGTTGCCTTGCTGGTAAAGCTCATTTATTTGCTCCTTCCGGCGCAACTGCGCCATACATATCTTGCGCGTACTTCGCCGCCAGTGCTGCGGCGCGTCCGCTGCCGTGCGTGGCATTGCCGCCGCTCGGCGGGGTTGTGGTAGGTGTACCTTGCTGCTGCTGCGTGGAGAAAAGGTCGCCATACTCGCCCTTGAGCGCGTCAATCAGCTTGTCGCCGTCCTTGATTGCGCCCTTGTCGTCGAGTTCGATGCCATCCAGTCCGCGCTTTGCCATCACGAGGTCTGCAAGTTTCTCCTGCATCCCCTTGCTGGTCAGCAGCTTTTTCGCGGCGGTTGTCAACGTCGCGGTTTTCTTCTCCGTTTCCACCTGCTGCTTGTAGGCGTCGAACGCCTCCTGAATCTTCTGCGCGTCGCCGCCGCTCTTCTTCGCGTCGGCAAGCTGCTGCTTGAGCGTGTCACGCTCCGTTGTCAGCGCTGCAATCTGCTTCGCCTGTTCCGCGTACTTGTCGCGCTCTGCCTTGATGTCGTTGATTGCGTCACTGTGGGCTTCCACAATCGCGTCAATTGCTTCATCAGGCACATTCAGGGCTTTCAGGTTTTTTCGGGTGAGAATGTTCATGATTCAATCTCCTTTGCTTCGGGGCGCGGTGCTTTGCGCCTTTGATTGTTTGCGGAAATGCGGTGCTTTGCTTTCCCGCATATATGCAAACAGCGCACGGCGGTGCTTTGCCATGCGCTGATGTTGCTGTAATTAGTCCATATTCTGCTTGATTACATCCGCCATGATGTCCACAAGGCGTTCCGCGTTTGCGGAATCTGCGAACGTGTCCGTCATGAACGGTCTGCCGGGTGTGTACCCTCCCGGCATGACGCGGAACTCGCCTTTGTCGCCCAGCTTGGGGAAGAAAACGGCGTGTCCAGCGTGTCCATCGTGTACATAATGCGCGTACTCGACGTTTGTGCCGATTGTTACTTCGTTGTTATCGGGGTCGATGTCGGCGGTGATGCTTCTCGCCAGATTGCCAGTGTCGTACACCTTATGCTCATAGCCAGTAACCATCTTCTCGCGTACCATGCCGACGGCTTCTTGTCCGACTGCCAAAAGCCCAATTTCCATTGCGCGTTTCAGCCTTTCGCTGATTTCCGGCGTGTGGTCTACGAACCCGTTCATTCCTTTTCCTTCTTTCGGATGTTGCCGTCTTCGTCCACATACTCGGTGGACAGGATGACTTTCGGCATAATCATGCAGTAGCAATTGATTGTTTCCGCTGCGCTGCCGTTCGGGTCGCCCGGAAAGCGGATGTTGCTGTTCGGGAAGCACTCGCCCTGCTTCGCCATCTTGCCGTGCCGTGCCATATGCGCCTCACGGCTGTTTTGGAATCGGCAAAACCACTTGTTGTAAACCGTTACGCCTTGGTCTGCGGCTTCTTGCGACGCGGCGTAACTCGCTTGACTTTGTGAGCGCGTCCGCTCTGTCTGCGCCACGCGCCGCGCTTGCCACTCGCTCTGCCCCGTGATGTCGCCGATGCGGTTCATCAGCTTCTTCCTATCTTCTCCAAGAGTGGATGACAGCGCCAGCGCGTTTTGCAGCTTGTGGCGAATTTCGGTGTTCTGCCCTAAATTCTTGTACGCCAGTTTCGTGAATGCTGTTTCGTTCGCGGCGAAAATCGCCTTGATTTCGCGCTTGTTGGGCTGTGCGAACGACACCTTGACACCCGCGCGGTCTGCCTGCGCCTCGATGACGGTTTGCGCCTCTCCTAAGCTATCGGCGTACACGTCGCCCATCGTGTTCCGGATGTCGTCGGTTGCCCGTTTCCCTGCCTTGCAGATTTCCTCCATGATGACTTCTTCCACGCGATATTGGCGGATGAGTTCCCGGACAAAACCAGCTTTCCACTGCTCTACCTTTTCGGGCGTGTCGTAGTATGCGGGCGGCTTTATCTTGCCATCGTCCACTTGCTGCTTTTTCCGCAAGAAGTCTTTCAGGCGCTCCGTGGCGATGTCAAGCGCCTCTTGGTACATCGCCTTTATACGCATTTGCAGCGCGGCTTCACGCAAATCGTTGCGCTCTACGTCCGTCACGGCTTTTTCTCCCACAACGAATCGTGTTCGTCAATGTACGCAATTGTCCCTACGATGAAGCCAAACCACAAGAGCCAGCCCGGAACGATAATCACGTTGTTAGCTGCCAAAACTGCCAGAATTACCATCAGAATCAGAAGCATTCTGTTCGTCCCCCTCCGTTTGCTGCATTGCCTGTTGCGCCATCCGCATACCCAAAAGCGATTCTTCCTCCCCACGCTTGATGATGTCGTCGATTTCCTCCGGCAGAATCATCGGGTTCAGCTTCAATCGCGTTTCCTTGTCCAAATCGCCCTGCGCTGTGTAGATGTTCTGGATAATTTCGCTCTCGTTGGCAATCGTCTGACGCTTGAAGCGGATTGTTTCGGTTTCAACGCCCAGAATCCGCAGAAGTTTCTGCACGAAGTCAAAGCACTGCCATTCGTAGGCGTTCGCCTTGAGGTCGAGGTTCGCCATACTCGCCCGGATTGCAACATTCGTCAGGCTGCCGCCCGTCAGCTCCGACACATCCAGCGCCATATAATCGCGGTATAGCTGCCGTTCCAGCAGTTCCAGCGCAGTTTGGCGCGCGGCATACGGCACTTCAAACGTTTCCGGCGTTACTGTGCTAGATGACGTGCCGTCCGAAATGTTCGCAATTGCTTTCAGACGGTGAATCTGTTCCAACATCAGCGCGACCTCGTCGAAGTTGCCCCCGAAGTTGTTCAGCACCCAGTAAACGTCGTTCGCTTTCTCCAGATTGTTTCCAAAGTCGGAAAGTACGATGTCGTACAAGTCGATTTTTGAGCGAATCGCAAGCGTCAGCTCCGTCTGCTTCTTGTCGTTGGCGTACAGCGGCACAATCGGCAGTGCGCTATAATTCTCCTCGGACACAAGGCGCTCGCCTGTGATGTCTCGTGCGTATGTCCGCTTGTAGGCGCGTTTTTCCTGCGCAACCTCCAAATCAGAGGCATTCTCGCGCGTCTTGTATACCGTCACACCGTCCGGCTCGAATACACGCGCCATCAGCGGCTTGTCGTCGCCAATCTGCCAGAACTGAACGCCAACCATCGGTTCGCCCGTCAGCTCGTCCAGCAGCGCCACGAACCCGCTGTTTTTGTCCGTGTACGCACGCAGAATCTCAACGTGGTCGAGGTTCCAATAGCCCCAACACACGCCATGTACCAGCGCATACAGTCCGATTTTCGCAAGCGTCGTGTCGAACCCGATGCCTAACTTGCCCTTCATCGCGTCGTTTTCCAATTCCACGCCATTGCCAAGCAGATAATTAGCCTGTTGCATGGTGAAGCGGCGGAAAAAGTCGCTATAAATGCGCTGTCCGGGGACTGCTTCGGTTGCTGTCCCCTTCTTTTTGACCTTTTTCCCGTCGGCGGTGGTCTGCTCCGTCTCCGACGTTGTGGCTCGCAGGACAACTTTCGCGGAAACGGTGTCGTTCCGCGCCTCATAGTAGCGTTGCGCGATGCCCGCCTTGTCAAAGTCCTCGCTGTGCTTGTATGCACCAATAACCGCCAGCGTCGCCTTTGCCTTGTCCGGCTCGTTCTGCCAATCTTGCCATGTGATTTTGGTAAACATCTGTATCACCCCCCAACATACAAACTCGCGCCGCTCCTGTCGAGAATCCGGCAGCAGCACGCGGCGCTGTCCGGCGCGTCGTCGTGTTCCGCGTCCTCGGTGTAGTCCATAATCTGCGCGATATATTCCCTGTCTGTGCCTTCCAAAAACACGATATTTCCCCACCACTTTTTGAGGTAAGTGCTGATTTTCAGGTACTTGTTCATTTTCTCCGGGTATGCGCGTACCGCCATATTGCGGCGACGCAATTCCCGCGCCAAATAACCCTTGTCGCCGTTTGTTTCACAGTAAATCGGCGCGCACATTAGGCGCTCCGTCTCCGATTGCAGCGCTTCCATCAGCGTGTCAACGTGCTTGCGCCACAAACGCCCGTACAAATACAGCGTGTCGCCGTCCCTCTTGGCACACGTCAGCGCGGTGTAGTCCTCGCCGCCGTATGCAGCATCAACGTGCGCGATGCCGTCCCGCAGCTTTTCCGCTTCCTGCGTGAACGTCGGCGGCGTATCGAACAGCGCATTTTCGGCGGCGATGTGGCGCAACTCATAGTTCGCGGCAAACAGCGACGGCGACATTGACTTCCGCAGCTCTTCCAGTTTCTCCGGCGCAATTAACCCGGTGGAATAGCAGTCGTGCTTTTCCGGCGGCGCAACCAGCGTGAACGCGTCCTCGATATGCCAGGGCGTGCCGATGAAGACGATTCGCCCGTCGCGGGTGACGATGTTCCGCAGCTCCTGTATAACGCCCTTGGTGCGCTCTCGTTCTGCGCGGCTGATGCGGTCGTTGAGGTTTACAACGTCGTCACATACAATCAAATCCGCGTGCTTGCCCGTCATAGACGACCCGCAGCCGATGCCGATTAGCTGGTCAGCGCCACGCGGCGAATCGTACACGCTCACCGTCATGCAGTTTCCGCCCGATTTCAGCAGCGTCACGTCCTGCTGCATGAGGATTTGCGCCATGTAGCAAAAAGCCTCGTTGTCGAATACCTTTTTCGCTTGCGCAATGCTCTCCACAACGTCGCTGTCGGTTTTCCGCATGAAAATCGCGTTTTTCCCGTGGTTGAGGACGCACCACATTGCCAGCGCTACGGAAAGGCAGGAAGACTTGTAGGATAGACGATGCGCTTGAAGCGTGTAATCGTCCGCACCGAAGATGATGTGCTGCATCCAGCGTCCGTGAAGCTCGTCCGTCAAATCGCGAAATCCGCACATTCTTCCGACGGCGGCGGGATGGTATCGCCAAATGTTCCACACTTCATCCCGCGTCAGCGTCGTCATTTTACTTCTCCCCGCGTTTCTTTCAGTAGCTTGTCAATGTCTGCTTTCGCGTCCTCGGACAGCGTCGGCGCTTTGACGGTCACAACGTCTCCGGGGTCTTCGCCGATAATCCGCATGATATACTGAAAAGCGGGTAAATTCCCGTCTGCTGCCATTTTGACGGTGCGTTTCACAAGTGCTTCTCGCAACGTCCCGCCATTTTGCAACGGCTCGTCAAGCAGATTGAGCATCAGCTCCTTGACGGTAAAATTTGCTTTGCGCGCCTGCGTTGCTTTTTCGTGCGCTTTCCTCGCGTCACTCGTCGCCCCGTCCTTCCCGCTCCCGAACCTTTTCCCCTTTTGCAGGTTTGCAAGGCTATTAGGATGAGTTCCTCTCGGCATTCATGTCACCTCTTGGGTTGCCTGCGGATTTCGCCTGTCTGCCGGTTGATGGTGTATGCTACTCGGCGCTGGTATGCGCCAGATGATTTCTTCGCCAAAGCCGAACCGTTCCTAAGCTTTCGCACTGAACCGCTTGCCATGCTTTATTCCCCCTTATGATTTTGGGCTTCGTGTAGTCAATTGTTTTATACTTGTCGATTAGACTGTCGAACGCTTCCCGGTAGAAGTTGAACAGCCCCTCGTTCTCCTCGAAGTCGAACTGCTCCAGACAAGATGCGCTCCGCAAATTCGCGCTCCCCGTCAGCACATAATGATTCCCCTTGTGCGTTTCCATCAGCAGGATTTTCATGTGTGTGTTCGTGAAAGCGACTTGCAATTTGTTGTCGATGTCCAGTTCTTCGTACAGGTACGGTATTAAATCCGTTTTATAGTGGCTGTAGAAGTAACCGGACAGCATCAGATTGATTTTCTCTACGTTGCGGAAAAGCAGCAGATTTTTGAAGCTGTCCACGTTGTTCTCGGACAGTGACAACGTGGAACAGTAGATTGTTTTGAGGTCGATGCCGCGATACATTACAAGTGCTTCCGGCAGGTCGCCAAAAATGAAATTGCCAGGAACGATGCATGTAGTCCGTGCGTTGCGTTCCAGACAAATTTTTGCGGCAAGGTCGCGTGCGTACTGAAAATCCGCCTTGTTGTAGATTGCCGACTTTGCCATCTTTGGCTTTATGATGCGCGTCTGCTCTTCCTCGTCCACAAGGGAGAAGTCGGCGACGGCGAAATCTATGTCGTCGTCAAGTGTGATTGTGTCGGGGAAGTTGATTTCTGGGATGTCGATGTTAACGTCGTCGCTCATTTTTTCGCAACCCACCCGCAAAAATTCAGGTGTCGCCAAAACATCTGAATATTTGTAAATCCAGCGCCTTTCAAAAGCTCTTCATTCCATTCAGGTTTCAGGTTCACGAGAACGCCTCTTAAACTTCTGCGTTTTTCGATGATTTGTGTATCGGAATATCCATTCGCACGTTTTTGTGCATAGTAGCAGTCCGTCAGCAAATCGTCCATTTCCGCATCTTCTCCTTGTACTTTTTCAACAAGGATGATTGCTCCGCCTTTTTCCGTGTGATTGTAAATTTTTTTTAGTAGCTGCTGACGTTCCTCGATTGGAACGAACTGCAATGACAAAACCAAAAGCGTCAAATCAGCAATTGTTTGTGGATATTGCTTGGTAATATCGCAACAATACGTCTGCATTGCTCCGCAGCTAATCCAGCCGGAATATTCCTTGTTCACTGCTTCAATCATAGCATCACTATTATCAACAAGGAAACTCCGAATACGCGCTCCGTATTTCTGCAAAAACGGATAAATAGATAATCCGTTTGAACATCCAATATCAACAATATTTGATATTTTCCCGTCTTTCCTGAGATATTTTTCGCCAACTGCAAATGTTAATTCGCGCATCTGTACATATCCCGGAATGGAGCGTTCAAGCATATTGGGAAAGCATTCCGCGACATCTCTTCCGAATTGCCATTTTTCCTTTGGAATAATATTGTCGATTTCGTTCATGGCTTTTCTCCTTTTATAATTTATCGAGAATGTTTTCTTTTATTGTTCTCGATATTTCGCGCATCATTATTGGCGGAACCATACGCCCAAGACGTTCCCATCGCTGCGCAAATGTTCCCGTTAAAACAAAATCGTCTGGTACGCTTGTTATTCTTTTCAGCTCCGCTATTGTAAATTTCCTATCTTCTGTCGGGTGACAACTTCCAGCTACGCTGGCATATCCGCACATCTGACATATCGTCGAGCATGGCGCATATAGCGATTCTCTTATTAAATTAAAGTATGAACCATTTGCGACGGAAGTACCAGATATAGGTTTTTTTTGGTTTCTCGGTATTTTTTTTAGTATCTCTCCCCATTTGTATTTATTCGCATCCTCGATAAGCTGCTTTATCTCTTTTTCATCGTTTGTAATATTTTTTAATGCGTTCCCAAGCGGCACAATATAATTATAGGGTTTGGGAAAGCAAGGCATAATTCCTATATCGTTTCTTACACCGACGAAAATTATACGTTCGCGGCTTTGCGGAACACCTAAATATTTTGCATTGATTAGCTGCGCTTTTACTTTGTAGCCGCACTGCTCCATGCACTTTATATATTCTCGGAAATATCCGACAGCCGTTCCTTTTACCATTCCTGAAACGTTTTCAGCTACAAATGTTTTGGGCTGCAACCCATTTAGGATTCTAATATATTCAAGAAAAAGATTCTCTATCTGTTGACTTTTCCCGTCACTATATGCTCTTTTTTTTCCCCATCCCTTTTCGCGCTTTCCCGCTGTGGAAAATGCGCAGCACGGAGGCGACCCATCGAATAAGTCAAGCTCACCTTTTTTTAGTCCAGTCTGTTCAAGAATTTCCTCCGGCTTTATGTCTCGAATATCTCTTGTATCGAGATATGTGCCGTTATGATTGGCGCGATATGTTTTTTGAGCCTCTTCGACAAATTCATTTGCCCACAGAATTTTGTAACCCGCCATTCTATACCCAAGGCAAGAACCACCACCACCGGAGAATGTGCTTACTACATTATATCCATTCCACGGAATTTCATCTATTTCTTTCATAGAAGGAACGGAATAAATATTAGTTCCATTCATATCCGCACCTCGGACATTTATGCTTTACTTCTTCCTCCCCAGTAAATTCCTTAAATGTTTTCGGAGGCTCGTTTTCTTCGATGAAACTATTTAATGCACCGAAGCCGAACTCGCTCATATCAACATCAACGATTTCCGCCAGCTCTTGGTCAAGTGCCGTAAAGTCCCAGCCGCTGTCCATGTTGGTTTTGTTGTGCGCCAGTGTGTACGCCTTGCGCTCTTCCTTCGTCAGATGGTCAAGGCGGATGCACGGCACTGTCGGGATGCCGAGCTGCTTGCACGCTTCCAGCCGCCCGTGACCCTCGACAATCAGGTTTTCCTTGCCCCAGATGCCGATGGGGTCGTCCATGCCGAACCGCTTGATGCTTGCCTTGATTTCGTCGATTTGCTCCTGTGGATGCCGCTTTGCGTTTCTCGCGTATGGTTTCACGCGGTCAATCGGCAGCATACAATCCGTTTCGACGATTTTGATGCCGTTCCATTCAATCAACTGGTTTGCCCTCCTACTCCCAATCCTTTGATAATTTCCTTTTCTCGCTCGGACAGCTCGATATAATGCGTTTCATCATTCACTGCTCTTTCTGCCGCTGCTCTTTCTGCCGCTGCCTTCTCCGATAGCAGGAAGCAAGACCCAAAAACGCTTTTCTTCGCGTTGTCGAGCGTTCTTGCAAAAACAACGTCCTTCTCGTCGAGCGTGAAGTATTGTCCTTTCGCGGAAAGCTGGTTGAGTTGCGCGGCGGTTGCGACTTGCGGCGGAAATTTCAGCTTGTCGAGTTGTTTTTTCTGTGCTTTGACGTTTTTCTCGTTTTCTGTTTTTATTCTGCGGTATAAGTCCGGCGCAGTCTCAACCAAATGCCCCCCCAAGTTTGTCACAAATGACGTGTTGACGTTTGCGCCGTTTTGATAAGTTACTTGTCCGCCGACGCATACGCAATGTAATCCGTTGTACGGTTTGAAACAAGCAGTTCCGGGTGCAAACAAGAAAAAGCGGATGCCACGCGCAAGGTAGAATTTTTCGATTTTCGAAAAGATGGAGAATGGCGGGTTATCAATAACGATGCTGTTTTCTGGATATTCTGCGTGTTCGTAATCGCCGCCCGGATAAAATGGACGAATTACCTTCGTGCTTTTGTCAAGGCTGTAATGCTCGAACACCCACTCTTTTACCGTTTCGTAAATGTTCGGCGGCGTATAGCAATCGTCCGTTGTCAGTTTCGGCTTGAACTTATCAACAAACGACTTGTACTCCTCCGATGCTTCTGCAAGCGTCAATTGCTCCATTTTCCCCTCCTCTTCTTCCGTCGCGTCCCCACCAACGCAACAAAGCGCATCGCGCATAAATCCCGCCGCCGAAGAGGCAAGCGCAGCACTTCCATAGTCGCCTCTTCCAACAAAAAAGACGCTTGCATCACTGCTTGCGTCTTTCTTGCTGCTTTTACATTTTACATTATAGCACGAAAATTACTCTCATAACTCTCATTTTTTTATTTCTATATGTTTTTTCTTCTTTGGCATTGCCAGAAATGCCGCCTATTTCGCGTTCTAACGGCTTGCTTGTTTTTGCTCATAATTATGCCGCCTGATTGCTCCTGCGGCTCTCAGGCGGCATTCTGTTGCGATTAGGCGGGCTTGATTGCTTCCACCTGCTGCTTGGTGAACAAGTATGCGGTCGTCAGGAAGAACCCGCTATTCTCTTCCTTTGCGTCAACGGTCTTTTCGTCCTTCTTCTTGCGCGTCTTGGGCTTCCAGATGCTCACGGTCAGCGCGGCGTGTTCGCCCTTCTTGACCATGTAACCGAGGTTCTTCCACTCGGAGAAGGTGTGAATCGGGAGGCGCAACCCGTTCATGATGTAAGCAGCTGCTTCCTCTTCGGAGAAGATGCCCGCGCTGATGGCGGACTTGACGATGATTTCTTCGTTTGACATGTTGCTTGCTCCTCCTTCCTGTTCACGCCAACGTTGCAACGACTTCGGAAGGCTTGTACTCTTCGCCTTTCTTCCAGCGAACGATGCTGCGCTCGTAGTCGCCATCCATCGTTTCGTCCCCGTACTGCAACTCGTAGCAGTATTTCTTCGTTTCGTAGTACCAGTTGATAGCCAGCTTCTGCGCCATCTTCTCGGTGATGCGGATGCCCTTCTTGATGCTCGCGAACTTCATAATTCTTTCCCTTTCTGTCGGGGGCTTTATTTTTTGTACCGCCCTCCTGACACTATTATTATAGCATATACTGCCGTATATGTCAAGGGGTAAATCACATTTTTTCGAGATTTTTTTGCAAACTTTTTTGAGCAACAAAAAAGGCGCACCCCAGCGGATGCGCCCCCATGCCATTATTGTTTCCTGTTGGTAATTATTTCACACCCGACGTATGCGTTTACGGAATCAACGATTAACTGTGCCACCGAGAGACCACGGCGCTTTGCTTCTTCTTCCAGCGCCTCTTTGCTCCCAGCGCGAACGTCGAAGCGCACCGTCTTGATTCCTTCTTTTTCGCGATACTTCTTCATCGCGCGGACGGATGCCGCGCCTTGGTAGTATTCTTTCCGCATTGCTACAACCCCTTTCGGAGGTATTGTAGCATAGGATGATTGATTTTGCAAGCCGTTACTTTTCACGCTTCACCTCGACGATATAATCCATATCGTTTGCTCTTTCGCAGATTGCGAGCGTTTCGCCGTTCAGCTTTGCAAGGTGGCTGTACACGCAACCATCTTTTTCAAGGCGACCATGCTTTTTAAGCTCTCTGTATTCTTCCTTCGTCAGCGTCAGCATCACTGTGTTTTCCCCTCCATTCATTTACAGTTGCCTTATTGTAACGTACCCGCATCCATTTGCGTAACGCGGGCGAGTGAGCGTTACCAGCTTGTCGCCAAACCGGCAGTACGTATTGCCATTCCGCCATGTATCCGCATCACTGATGCAGTAGTCGACGAACACTTGTGTTTGCTTCGGCGAAAGTTTCTTGTTTTCGCAAATCCCGAACGAAGGCGCGAAAACTTCCGCGAACCAGCCCTTGCGCTTCGGAAATCGCAGTGCGAACGCTTTCAGCCAAACCGCATCCGCTTTTTCTTTGTGTTGCTTGTAAAGCTCCATGAGCTTCTGTTCGTATTCCTCGTCGGTGATGCTTTCTTCTTTGGCGAGTACGTCCATTTGCGCTTCCCACGCCTTGGTCATTTGGCGGTGCTGTTCAAACAGCGCCGCGCTTTTTGCTTTATCAGTCATTGTCTTTCCCTTTCTGTCGGGGGCTTTATTTTTTGTACCGCCCTCCTGACACTATTATTATAGCATATACTGCCGTATATGTCAAGGGGTAAATCACATTTTTTCGAGATTTTTTTGCAAACTTTTTTGAGCAACAAAAAAGGCGCACCCCAGCGGATGCGCCCCCATGCCATTATTGTTTCCTGTTGGTAATTATTTCACACCCGACGTATGCGTTTACGGAATCAACGATTAACTGTGCCACCGAGAGACCACGGCGCTTTGCTTCTTCTTCCAGCGCCTCTTTGCTCCCAGCGCGAACGTCGAAGCGCACCGTCTTGATTCCTTCTTTTTCGCGATACTTCTTCATCGCGCGGACGGATGCCGCGCCTTGGTAGTATTCTTTCCGCATTGCTACAACCCCTTTCGGAGGTATTGTAGCATAGGATGATTGATTTTGCAAGCCGTTACTTTTCACGCTTCACCTCGACGATATAATCCATATCGTTTGCTCTTTCGCAGATTGCGAGCGTTTCGCCGTTCAGCTTTGCAAGGTGGCTGTACACGCAACCATCTTTTTCAAGGCGACCATGCTTTTTAAGCTCTCTGTATTCTTCCTTCGTCAGCGTTACTTCCATCTTGCCCTCCTATCCGGCATTACATTATTGCACACATCCCTGCGATATACATTGCTTCAAAATGTTCTCCTGTGCGGTTGTTTTTGTAGATGGAATATCGGCTTGCGGAAAATCGTGATTCTTTCCGCGCGTACTTGTCGGCTTCCTCGAATCTGTCAAACTTTGCAATCGTCCTCTCCCAGTATGGGGACATCTCCTGCTTCACGGTGTAGTACAACATATTGTTCCTTTTCTCCCCGTATAGCCGTTAGGTCAGCTGTAATTCCGTCCGTCGCGTTGGTCTATGCTCCTCCTGAGTTATCAATTATTTGTTTTCGCGCTTTGCCTTGATAATATCACAAGCAAGGATTCCCAGATAATCGCGATCCTCTACGGTTATTCTATTGCAAACGAGCAGCGTTTGAATAATTCCCCTTATCATGCCCAAACCTTCTACGGATTCGCACGTTCTGATGATTACTTCAAGTCGGTAGGCAGTTGGATTTTTGAGCGGCTGATACTTTGTTTTCATTTTCTTTCCCTTTCTGTCGGGGGCTTTTATTTTGTACCGCCCCTTGACATAAATTATTATAGCATATTCCCGGCAATATGTCAAGGGGCGAAATGCAGTTTTTTTGCGATTTTTGCAAAGAAAATCGCGCACCTTTCGATGCGCGACCACCTTATTCCGCGCTCTGGATTTTCCGCTCCGCGTTACCAATCACGCGAAAAACATGCTGCTCGGAATACGCCAGATTGTAGCTGATTTCCCGGACGCTCCTTCCCTCCAGATACCGCATTCTTATGCACTGCACTTCCAGCGGACTTTCCAGCGCATCCACCAGCGGCGCAAGCTCTTCGCGCATCCTGCACAACTCGTCCCAGATTGCTTTCTTGCGTTCCAGTGCCTCGATGCGATACAGCAGCCCTTCCTCCGTGCTGTTCATACTTCCGCCCCCGCGCGGCGCGTCGCTGATTGTCCGCGTCAGCTTCTGCGCCCGGATTCGCGCCTGTTCTGCTCGCAAGCAAGCCATAGGATACCGCCTGATGAGATACCGCATCCGCTTTAAGTCAACCATTTTCCCCTCCCGCAAACCGCCCAACGATTATTTTACCCCTTCAAACGCCTTAACGATAGCTGTATACAGCGCAGGGCGAATCTGTCCGCTCATTAGCTCCGTGTACAGCATATCTTGTACCTTCTCGATTGCTCCGTTTGCCTCCTTCTCGCCGTTTAGCCGCCTGATTGCGTCCTGCGTCGCCCTGACTTTGTAGGCATCGTGGCGGCTTTTGCATCCACGCGAAACGTTCCCCGCAAGCCGCCTAACGTTCTTTTCCAGCTCTTTCTCAAGCCAAAAGGAGTAACGGATTTCGTCGGTGTCCAGCATTGTCTCACTCTCCGTCCATATATCGCATAATCGCATCAATCGCTTCTTGGCATCCCTTTGCCACAACGCAGCGGTAGCCCTCGGCAGTCAGCATCTTCATGCGCACCTTCTGCGATGACGATACCGTCCCGCCCTTGCGCCGCTTCATCTCGATGAAAAGCCCGTGTTCGCGCCCGTTGGAGACAGGCAGGAAGATGTCCGGCACTCCTGCACGCGTCCCGGTTCGCTTCATTCTTGCGGCGGTTGCTTTGGCGCGATAACCGCCGTTCGGGATGGCGAACATCCCTTTCAGCCACGGCTTCGTTGCGCTTTGAGCATCTGCCCAGCGGAAAAGGGCTTCCTGCTCTTCATCTTCCGTTGGGGTTACATCGGCATAAATAGAACGCCATGTAGTCCGCACTTTGGATTTGTACATTTTACCCATGCGCCTCCCTGAACATCAATCGTAGTGTATAGCTTCATCACTGCGTTGCAAACCGGGCAGATTGTCAGCGCATTCAGCCATTCTTGCCTTTCGACCATGCTGCACCTCCTCTCTGCGCCTTCATGCACATTGCCGCAACCTGCACAGCTTCGCAAGCCAGCAGTGTAGCTGCCGCTGCTGTTTTGCTCGCGCACATCGTGAATGCTTTCTCGTCGTCTCGGCGGTTCGCAAGCCAGACGTCGTTTGCCTTTCGGATGACACGCTGCATCTCTTCTTTCGCTTCTTCGACTTCTTCCCAAATCACGGAGAACGCCTCCGGCATGGAATGGAAAGTTTCTCCGTGCTTCTTCTGCGCTCGAAGAAGTTCGGAAAACACAACCGTCACAATCTTATCTTGCAATTCTCTCACAACCATCATCACTCCTTATTGATAAATGCGCAAGCCACGCACACCGTAGCAGCCAGCAAACACAGCAGACCGATAACCATCATTGTTATCCCCCCAACCACGCCGCAAGCGCATCCGCTCCGGCGTACACAAGAATCGAAATGATACAGTTGACGAGCGACAGCAGAATGTAAATATACCACGGGCGCGTTTCCTTCGCCAGCAGGAAGCCCGTCAGCCCCAGACCAATCATCGTACCGAAAATCACCGCCTCGGGCAGCGTCACAGTTTTCATCAGATTTCCTCCCACGGCGTATTCGCCATTTCTTCCGGCGTCGGCTTCCGCAACCAGCAGCGCCACGTCTCGCCGTAGGTGTAATCGGCGTACCATGTGCGTCCGCCGTCGAAATATATGCGATGGCTTTTAGGTTCCCAGTACGTTACCATTCGCGCACGGACGCACGGCTCGTCGTCTCCGTTGTTATCTTCAATAAATGTGAGCATTCCTGCGCTTACCGCAAGTTCTTCAAGGGACAGCACACGGTTTTTGTACTCATTCATCTTCCTTCGTCCTCCCACGACGTGTTTTCCCGCTCGTTTTTCGTCGGCTTGCGCCGCCAGCACCGCCAAAGGCTTCCATAGTCTTTCTCGTTTTGTTTAACCCCACCGCCAATACCAGAAAATTCGAGCAATATTTTCGAGCCATCCGTCTCCAAATCGGTAACGATGGCATATCCTTCATAGTCCTCTCTGTATTCCAAATACATTACGGTTTCTTGCTCTGTGTTGTAGACATCCGCCGCCACGAACCACGGCTCTTGTTTTCCTTCTTCGACGAATGTCCGAATGTTTCCAAACCGTTTGTTCTCGAAAACGATGATGTTGTACATGGCTTTCCTCCTTTTAGTCCTTTTTTAGGCAAGTATACCGCATATGCGGCTTGTCGAAGCCCAGATGCACAAGCCCCGTTGCGCCGTTTCTGTTCTTCCTGATTCGGCACGTTTGCCACGACAAACCGTTCGCTTGGCAATTGTGGTACATCTGCCATCTGTCGCTGTTCGCGTCCTGCGGCTCTTCCGGCTCGTGCAGGATGAGAAACACGTTCGCGTCCTGCTCAATCGCGCCGCTATCTCGCGCTTGTGACATATCCGGCTCGCTTCTTGACGCTTTGCCGAATCCCTTCTCACTCTCGCGGTTGAACTGCGTCATGCACAGCAGCGGAACGCCTAAATCCATCGCCATCAGCTTTAACTCGCGGCTGATTTGCGTCACCTCCTCCGTGCGGTTTCCGCACTTCTCGTCTGCTCGCATAAGCTGAATGTAATCAACTACAATCAGGCTCAACCCCTGCTTACTTGCTTTCATCTTTGCCGCTGCGTTGCGGATTTGAATCGGTGTAACTGCTCTTTCCTCGATGGTGACTGGTAAATCTGCAAGCGCCTGATAGCATGGCGAAATCTGCGCGAAATCTTCTAACTCCATCTTGCCCGTGGAAATTTTCTGCAAGTCCACACCGGATTCATTCGCCATGAAACGCGCCGCAATCTCCACCGGGTTCATCTCCAGCGACACGAGCAGCACCCCGCCACCGTGTTCCGCAACGTACTTCGCCATGCAGATAGCAAGTGACGTTTTACCAACGCCAGGACGTGCGCCGATGTAGATTAGCTGTCCCGGCTTGAAGCCGCCCAGCATTACATCAAGGTCTGCGATTCCGCAAGTTACGCCATCCTTCTTGTCGAAAGAATTCGCAAGCATGAGCGACGCTTCGTGCATCGTCACCCCATCATCAACAGCGGTTGATGACTGTGCCGCCGCTGCGCAATCCGCTTGCAGCGCCGCAACCGACACGCCCGGATTTCCTACATCTTGCAGGATTTTTCGCGCCAGCGTCGCAAGTTCGCGGCGTTTCGCGCACTCCGCCAAAATCGCTATGTACTGTCGCGACATTACAGGCGAAATGCCCATCTGTACGCACTGCATCAAGAGGGCGGTATCTTGGAAGTCGCATTGCACTTCTGCATCCAGCGTCACAAGGTCAACCTGTTTTCCCTGCTTCACAAGACGCATGATTCCGCGCTGACAGGCTTGCATCTGCTTTAAGCCAAAGAGTGCATCAGGCAGTGCGGCAACTTCCTGCGCCACGATTGCATCTTGCATCGCAAGCCCAATCAGGCTTTTTTCCGCGTCCTCATTTATGTATGCGTCCATCTTTAACTACTCCACGCTCTCGCTAATTCTTCCAGCTTTGTCCGTACCTCTGGATGCTCCATTGGCTGTTTTTTGACGCAACTCATGAATACATCTCTCTGTTTGATTTTCGGCGGTTCGGGCCCTTCAATTTCATCTGTGCTATTGATAAACCTTATCGGGTGCTTTTCCGCCTCAATCCGCGCTTGCTCTCGTTGCGCTTCCTTTTGTTTTTCTTTCGCGCGTCCGTTGATTACGCCTTTAAGGTATCGAATGTTAGGCTTCCCAGATTCTCCGGCGATTTTGACGCATTCCAGCACCTCTTCCGCGCTGTTGTCCGCCACAAGCTGGTTGAGCGTCTCCATTGTCGCCGTCGTGTCGGGGAATCCCTGCCGTTTCGCTTCGTCCAGCACCTCGTTTGTGCCTTGCTGGATTTCTGCGGCTGCTTCGTCGCTGATGAAGGGTGCAGGGGTGTGCACTTCTGGTTTCTGCTCTTGTTTGGGGTTGAGCTGTGCCTGTTCTGGCTGCTGGATTTCTTCGGGCAGTTCTTTCTTTGGGCGACCACGCCCACCTGATTTGCCAGCCGCAACTTTTTTCTCATATTCCTCGCTCGCTCTGTCCAGTTCACGGACAAGTGCGTTATAAAGGTACTTGATTGTACGCGGCATTTCAGCCGTTTCTCCGCTCCTTCCATATTGCAGGTACGCCCTGACAACAAGCCCGATTTCCTCGTCGGACAGTTCTTCGATGTCGTCAGCCATATCGAGCGGTATCGGCACATACTTTACCTTCGCCATTTTTTACCTCCATCAGCCGCCGTTAAAACGGCAAATCCTCGTTGTATACCGGGGTGTACTGCGGCGCGGGCGGTTGAGCCGCTCCGTGTGCTTCCGTCTGCGGTGCATCCTGTTTCGCGCTGTCCAGAAACTCAACGTCCTGCGCAAATACTTCCAGCGTCGCGCGTGTGCTTCCGTCGTTGGCGTTGTATGTGCTGACGCTGACGCTGCCAATCACACACACCTTGCGTCCCTTGGCAAGGTACTTTTGGCACGTTTCCGCTTGTTTGTCCCAGACGGACACGCGGAAGAAGTCTGCTTCCGCCTTTTCACCCGGTTTCGCGCGGCGATTGACCGCAACCGTGAAATTGGCGACGCTCTTGCCGCTCTGCGTCGTGCGCAACTCAACGTCCCGCGTTAGATTTCCGATGATTGTCAGCTTGTTCATTGCTTTTCCTTCCAAGTTTATACAGCTTCGCTATTTTCTCGTCGATTTTTACGGGCTGAATGTGGTACTTCTCGTCGAAATCCGCCTGTGCCATCGTGTGGCACTCTGTGTGATGTACCCGGCAAAGCGGTTCGCACTTCAGCCCGATATGATTGATTTCTGTGCGGTCTGCACCCATGCCGACGCGCTCCCAGTGGTGCAGGTCTGACGGTCTGCGTCCGCAGATGGCGCACTGCTTGTGCATCACGCAAGCATAGATATACGCGCCGATGTCCTCCGCGTACTCCACAAGCGGCTGTTTTGTCGGAATGTCGTTCACCACGCAGAACTCAACAAGCCAGTCGATGTAAAGCCGCGCGGTTGTCATATCCACGTCGGACAGGCTGAATGCCTTGATTGCCTCCGCTTGCAGCTTATCAATCCGCGCTCGCAGAAACTCCGCCTTGAGCATCGTGTTTAGGTCGCTCTTGTCGCCCTGTCCGATGTATCCCGTCGCGGCGGCTATCTCGCCAATCAGCGCCCACGCCTTGCGCCGTTGCTCTGGACTAATTGTGCGGCAGTCCTGCCAAAGCACCGTGACGGTATCGGATAAGTTTTCCGCATCGGGGCGGGCAGTCTGGATTGTCAGGCTGCCCGGCTGCTCGATGACTTTGCCGATTGTCGCAATCATGGCTCACTCCACGGCTCGCGTTTGGTTTCTTCTCGTGTCGGCTCTTTTTCCCAGCACCGCCACTTTGTGCCGTAGTCCTCTTCTCCGACGACGAAGCTGCCAATACCAAGATTGTACGGAATCACTCGGCACGTTTTGTTTGTGCGCACGAGGAAATACGCGCAGATTGGAATATTGTAGCGCAGTTCCACCCAAACACGCGCCGTCTTTTGGTTCTGCGCGCTTGCTTCGGCAAACGTCAGAACGCGGTTACGCGGCTTAGTCGTCATCGTCACTTTCTCCCTCCCACGGCAGAAATTCTGAGTCGCACGTCGGACAACGAAGCCGCGCTGTTCTTCTTTCCATATCGAGTACAACGTATTTCATTTCATCGTCGCAGTACGGGCATCGCGGCATAAGTTCTTCTTTAGGCATTCTTTTCCCCCTCCCACGGCGTTTCTTTCAGCGCATTTTGCGTTGGCTTAAAAGACCAGCATCGCCAACGGCTTCCGCACGCATCCGCATCCAGTTTAAAAACGCCGTCAGCGCCGAGCAACGAAAACTTAAACAATGTTTTCTCGCCATGTGCTTCCATTCCTTTGACTACGGTGTATCCTTTAATCACGTCTTTATATTCCAGCCACATTATAATTTCTTGTTCCGGGTCACCTCCAAACCCCCAGCAACATACTGTTTTTAACAAATCATCTATCGTCAGAACTTGATTATGCGGTTTGCACCGGTGCATTGCGTCATAATAGGCGTTTTTACACGCATTGCCAAACGATTCCATGTCTTCCTTAATTGGCGACATGGAACGGCATTTGGGGCATCTATATGCAGCGTAGCCTCCGCCTGTGATGTATCTTTCGGAATCGCACCGCATTTCCGTTCCGCAGTATGGGCAATGTGGAAACTTTTCCCTTTCAGTCGCCACAGCTTTGCTTCTCCTTTCCTGTGACAAACTCCGCTCTCGGCAGCGTCTCAATCCATGCGCAGAACGCCCTCCATTCCGGCAGACGGTGATTCTTGCGCTGCTGGTAGATGGTTTTGAGCTGGCGGTAGTTGGTGGTCATCCGCGCCGTCAGCCGCAAGCCAACAGGCACGTTGTAGAGGACTGCAAGATACCGTTCCGGCGTGGGGGCTTCCTTGTACTCCTCAACCATCTTCTCGATAAGCTCGATTGTTTCACGGCGCACATAGTCGATGCACTTCTCGTCGATGTTCATGCTCATAATGCGGTGCATGGTGGACTGGCTCGAAACGAAGTCCAAAAAGTGGTACCGCTCGGCTTCCACCCACGCCTTGACGGTGAACGTGAGATCGAACTGCACGACGATTCCCGTTAAAAACTGGTCGTGTCCGCTTCCAGCTAAACAGGTTGCAAGCGCCATCGTCCGCTCTGTAACTTCCGCGCTGCAATTCTTCGTGTCGGTTGCCATCGGATAGTGGCTTGCCTTTACACTCGACGCAAGCCCCATGATTTCGACGTTGCTAACTACATTCATCGCTTTTCCCCTTTCTCGATTCGCTCCACCATGTCAAACGGGTCGTCGAAATCCAGCCGGATGCCCGTCTTTTCCAGTACTTCATCAATCAGTTCGGCTGTTGTGAAGTACGCGCCGGGTTGAAGATACTTTTGCGTCGCCGTCAGCATCCGATAAATCCGCTGTGCGCCGAAACCGAACTCATCTTTCATTGCAAGGCACATTCCGGCAAAAATCATCTTGATTGCGTGGCGTTCCGCGTCCTTCGCTCCGCGCTCATACTCGCGTTCGTAGCCTCCCCGCGCCCTCATGATGCTCTGCGTGGCGTGGGTCATGTCCCGCGCCGCTTTCCTGCGTTCTGCCCTATTCATCATGATGCCTCCCGGAAATTAGCTTTCACCGCGTCCATCAGCGCCTTTGCGTCCGCCATCGTCATCTCTTTCGTCGGGATGTTGCGGACGATGTTTGCTTCCACCAGCGCGGCGCGAACTCTGCCCAACTCCTGCATATCCATGCCGATGTTGCTGCATTCGCGCATGATGTAGTTCGTCGGCGTTTCTGCCGGGTTCTCTGCGTTCTTTGGCTGCGGCTTCGGCTGTTCGTGCTTCACTTCGTGCTTGGTTTCGTAGCTCTCGCCGTCCGGGTCGGTCATCTCCTCCGTAGGGATGCAGAACACTTGGAACAGCGCGTACTTATAGGCAATTGCCATCGCCTTATTGCTTGCCTTGTCGCCGCTGTCCATGCCTTCGCCCAGCGTCACCGCCTCGACAAAACTGCCGTCGGTGGCATAGAAGCGGAACGCGATTTTAAGAAGACTGTACCGCAGTTCTCCACCTTTCGCTGTTACCTTGATTTCTCGCGTCTGCTCCAAAACCTGTGGAACAGTGAAAATCTTGTTTTTCGTCAGGATGGGCTTCAAGGCGTTCATCACATCGTCGATGCCGCGGAACTTAAAACCCTGCTGCTGGTTGTACTTGTCCTTGCCGATTGCGGAAATGTCCGCCATCGCTGCGCTAATTGCGGCGTAAATCTGCCCGTTTTCCATGCTCGTTCCTCCTGTCAGCACTCGTACCATCTCTGATACTGCTCGTTTATGTACTTCTCCCAGCGCCAATCCTCTCCCGTGCGACTGGCTTCATCAACCCTTCGCACGGGCTTCCTGCACCCTCGCGGCACTTCGTCCGTTTGGCTGCATCCGCAGTCGCAGCGCTCCCCGCTATCCAGATATGCCCCGCACAGGCAGCAGCGTCTTGCCATTTGCCTCACCCCTTCTGCACCGCGAAAACCGGGTCGCGCGGAATAATCTTGATGCCGGGAACGACTTCGCCCGTAATTTCATCAATTGCCTGCCTGTTGTTTTCTACAAGCAGCCCTTTCAGCGCCGTCCATTTCAGCTTCGGCACGTTCTCCACGCAGGACGGCGCATTCTTGGCACACCACGCGATAATTTGCGCATCGTCGCGCTCGTACTCCGGCGCTTGCGCCTTGCGGACAAGGATGCCGCTCGGCAGCTTGTACTTCTCGCTGGTTTTCGTCGCCTTGTGCGGAACGGTGTCGAAGTAGCTTTCCAGCAGGGCGGTGAAGTAGTCAATGCTCTGCTGGTTGGACTGCGCCACGCGCTCACTCTGCGCCTTGTAGTAGTCCTTCCATTTCTGCGTGTCGGCTTCCAGCTCTGCGATGCGGCGAACCGCCCAGTCCGCCTTCTGGTCGTTGTCGATGACAAAACCCGCGCGTTCTTCCTGCTCGTTTTCCTCGATTTCGCTGATAAACTGCTCCATATATGTTGACTTCCTTTCGTTTTTGTGTTAGACTGTAAGTGGCTTAACCGCCACTTACCCTTTCTGTCTGCTCGTGTTCGCGCTTTGTACCCGCGGCACGGGCGCTTTTTTTATGCCCGTCTCCGGGCAATTGTGCCATCAGGGTTCATCAGTCCGCGCGCCACAAGGTCGTTGCGCTTCTTGCGCTGGCGGATGACCTCGTTCTCCTGCTCCTGCGTCGGGTAACGCTTTCGGCGCTCCATCTCCTGCTCAAAATCGCTGACAGTGACGCGGATGGTTTCGTGCGCCTTGCCGCCGATGCAGATGTGCGGCATCTCGCGCATGAATTTCCTGGCACTCTCCTTGCTGATGCAGAGAATTTCGGCGACGCGCTCGGTGTTGAGGTACTGCGTCATTTCGCGCCACTCCTTTTCTCGATTCTCGCAAGTGTGTCGGTCATACAGGCGATTGCCTTTCGCAGGACTTCCTCGTACTTATCGCGATTTATCGGGTTGTCAATGCGCCCGTCCTCCGATACGTCGCGCTCAATTGCACTTTGCAATCCCATCACGTCCTCAATCGCGAACCGTCCTCGGAGAACGCTCCCCGCCGTCGTTGTCTCATCTACGCCGCGATAATGGCGGCGGTAGCTATCGCAGTTTGATAACATCCACTTATGCCACAATCCCGGCGCTTTGTAGGCGATTTCCAGTCGGTCAACGTCGTCCGGCGACGGGAACGCTTCGCCACGCTCCCAGCGCCCGACGAGTGCTTCACAAACGCCGATTTCGCTTGCAATCTGCCACTGCCGGATTCCCGCATTTTCCCGTGCTTTCCGCAGCTCATTCCCTCCAAATTCGGTCATTTACTTCACCGCCTTCTGTGTTATTATTTCATTAGGCGCAAGGGCGAAAGCCGTCGCGATTACCTCCGCGATGAAATTGCCCTGTGCGTCAATCTCTCCCGCCTGATACCGCCCCGTCTCGGACAGTGCGCGGCTATACGCTCGCTCAAACGTCAACTTTGTAATGTCGTCCGGCGTGTTGATGCCCGCCATGTTACAAACTGCGTCGTAGACGATGCGCATTGCGGCGCTGTCTCCCAGATGGTTGCGAATCTGCTTTACGATTACCGCGTCGATGGGACACCACCGCAGCCCCTCGCCTTCCTCCGGCTGCATCGTTATCCCGGTTGCACGCTGGAAGTCAGTCATTCCAAAGCGCCCCCATCTTGTCGCTGATTTCTTCAAGCAGCTTATTCATGATGTCGCCGTATGCAACGTAGGCATCAAATTCGCCGGGGAAAACCTTCTGAAATGCTCCGTAGTCCTTCACCTTCCCGCTCCGAACGTCCATCCAGATAATCTTCCAAATGCGGTCGGCGGTGCGCTTGCTGTCGCAAGCGTTGTCGAGTGCGCGGATGATGCGCGGCGCGTTGAGCCGAAGCGTGGTTTCCATCATGTGCTGCTCAAAGAGTTCCTTTCGGGCTTCCGCGTCCGGCACGATTTTCTCAAGATTCAGGATTTTCATTTTCTTTTCCCTCCCTTAGACGGCATCCGCCATCTTGTCCAACTTATACTTAACCGCCAACAGCAGGTCTTCCATCACGGCTTCATATACGCCATATGCCTCGCTGATGTAGTCCCAGTCCCCCAGCTTCGCGAACTCGTCGCGCGTCATGGCTTTCAGCTTCTTCGCGCTCTGGCGGATGGCGAAAATCGCTATGTTCGCGTCCCCGCGCGATACGCAACCGTCCAGGCACTGGCTCTGAATGTCCTTTCCGTACTCGTCCAGCAGACGGTACGCGATTCGCACCTTGATAACTTCATCGCTCATTGTGATACCCCTTTCTATCTTTGCGCTTTTCGCGCTGTTAGTCGATGAGTTCCCACCAATTCACTCCAAGTGTCGGCGCAAGCCTCTTTGCGGTGTTTGGTGTTACGTTCCTCTTGCCGCTATCAATCAGCGACAACATGGATTCGGAGATTCCCGTGATTCTGGCGATGTCCGCCATTTTTAACCCGCGTCGTTCTGCAAATTCCCGGATGTTTGACAACTTTTCTCCCTTCTTCTTTACATCCCGTAAAGTTTTCCGCTAAAAAAATCGACTTTTCTTCTTCTTTGGGCGGGTGTGTTTGCTTTTGCACTCGCCCTTGTGTTAGACTACTTGTGCAGGATTCTGTTCTCGCGTCGTCCCTCGATTTCTACGCTGATGTAGGTTAGTACCTCGTTAATCAGCCATAGCGCGGCGATGAGTGCGATGCTCAAACCAGCGAAGACGAACCCTGCCGGGTCTGCGTGTGGCATTTCCGTGTCACTCCTCTCGTAATAGTTCTCGGTGGGAAGTGTGAAATACGTCCTCCAGTGCTACCAACATAGTATAGGACGGGTCACGCTTCCCAGTCTCAATCATGCTATAAGCCTGTACCGTAATTCCGAGTTGCTTTGCAACATCGGCTTGCGACCAGCCTTGTAAGGCTCTGACCCGCTTTAATGCGGTTCTCATTGTTGCTCCCTTCTCATCAACTCTCGGCAAGTGTTTTCCGCTTGCTTGTTTACATTATACATCAACTTTGCGTTGATGTCAAGAGGTTTGCAATGTTTTCACGAGAAAAATTTGCTTCCCGCCTTTTGGTGCTGCGCAAGCAAGCAGGGCTTTCCGTTGCGGCGCTTGGTGATGCGCTTGGTATCTCCGGCGCGTCCGTGACGCAGTTGGAGAAGTGCCAGCGTTCGCCCAGCGTTGAGGTATTCGGAAAAATTGCTGACATCTTCGGCGTTTCCTACGATTATCTTGCCGGGTGCGACGGTGCGCCGTCTCCAAAAGAGACGGACACGCTCTACTTGGAGATTTCCGCGCTTGCCCCGTCAGACCGGGAAGAAGTCATGCGGTACGCTCGATACGTTCGGGCGAACCCGCGCAAGTGAGGTGATGCACCGTGCCGTTCCCGGAAATTCTGCTTGCGCTTCGGCTCTCGAACGGGCTGAGCCAGCAACAGCTTGCAGAACGCGCCAATGTCGCAGAGATAACAATCCAGAACTATGAATCTGGAAGAAGCAACCCTGTTCCGACGCGGCTTCTCGCAATCGCGGATGTCCTCGGCGTTTCGCTCGATACACTCGTTGGACGTGATGAGAACGCGTTCTCGCCGCCCGACTTCGACCCGCTGACGGAACAGGTGAAGTCTCTTTCCGCGCTCCAGCGTGCGGATGTGATGAAGTACATCGAGTTCATCAAATCGCGCTCCTGATGCGCGTTTGCGCCGGACACACACTCTACAAAGGCAAAAACGGCTCTCTGAGCGCTTCCAGTCCGTCAGGTGAGGAAATACCACTCTCGACGTGCAAGCGCTCCTGCGGGCGTTTTTGTGCGAATCAGACGTTGCTTTCACGCAAAGCCCTTTTCGCTTCTGCCTATGTCGCCCAGACTACTTCTCGCTCCCCTCAATGGCGTGCTGGATGATGTGAATCATCTGCTGGTTGACGCTTCGGTTTTCGCGCTCTGCAAGGACTTGCAGCTTTCGATGAAGCCCTGCGCCCATCCGCAGTGTGACTTTCCTGCTGTCTGCCGTCATTGTGCCGTCACCTCTCTTTTATTATATAGTGCCGTCACCTTGCTGTCAAGGTGCTGACCGAAATTTTTTTGAAGGTAGTGATTCCCTTGCCGTCCGACCTCCCGAAGTTTACGCTCCGCACCGACAAGCAGACGCTTGACAAGTTCCGCGTGGTTGCGCAAAAGAACCTCCGAACCGTCAACCGCGAATTGGAGATGCTAATGCGTCAGCATATCGCGGACTATGAGGACAAGCACGGCGAAATCGTCCTCCCTCAAAATCAGGACTGACTGCTATGCAGTCATATCCTATGCGGAAATGGAGGTGAGTATGCCTTGCTTGAATCAGAATATCGTCTCTGCCGTGACTTTCAGCGCGGCAAACAGCTTCCGGAGAAACAGCTTGCGCAGTTGCGTACATCTGGCTTCTTGGAGCAACCGCTATGCCCCGCAGACATTGAAGCACGTCCGCCGGACTATGTACCGCAGTTAAACCGTCACGCTCTGGAAGAGATGGAACGGTATCGCTCAGCTCGCTTTCGCTTATTGCTCGAAACTTTTGATTCGCTTCTGCATTTCTTTGATTCGAGGTTCTAACTGCCGTGTGCTCTGATACACGTTCACACCTCCAAAACACGAAAGGGGTATCATCACGATGAAGAAGTTTGTTTCCGTCCTGCTGGTTCTCTGCTGCCTGATGGCTTCCTGTGTCCCCGCGCTGGCGGGAAAAGCCGCGTTGGAAGACTACCTCTTGGGGGTTTTGCAAGCATATTGCAAAGATGACAAATCAATCGGATTGTACTACAATGTTTCCTTAGACCCCGAACGGCATTGTTATATCATCAAGGTGTCGTCTCAAAACACTGCAACATTCGCAACATGCGACCCTAAAAATTACAAGGAAATCAAGGATTCGTATGCCGAGTTGCTGGTTCAGATTACGGAGATGACTTGGGAGTTCTGCAATGATTCGTACTGCGTCGAGATTGATTTCTTTTTCTCGAGGGACTTTTCTGGCGAACCCTTCCTGATTATGTCCTCCGAAGGCGCAGTCTATACCATCAAGGAGACGAAGTTGCCAATCAATGCCGATACAAACAGCTTTGTTAAAGAAGGTGCAGACCCGGCGATTTTTGAGAAAATCAACGAGGTGTACGGTCAGTCGGATTTTTTGCAGTCGGTAATCTACGCCGATGGAGATTACGGAATCCGTGTCGGTGGCGCATTCTCGACCAGCTTTATCAAGGCGAAGCAGGAAGGAACATCGTCAGACTTTACCAAAATCCGCGATAAATACGCCTCTGTCTTGCAGACGATTGCCGATATTGCGCCGAATGAGGTTTCGCTATACTTCACGGACGCAGATGGCAATTTTGTGTATTGCATCGTCTGCGAGAAGGGCAAGAAGCCAGTTGGAATGCCTTTGTGATGCCTATCCAAATAGCGCCCTGACATCTTCCACCCCCAGCGCGTCGGCAATGCGAATCGCTGTCGCAACGCTGGGGGTTCGCTGTCCACCCTCGTAGCGCTGGAACGCAAGCGTCGAAATGCCAACTTCCTTCGCAACGGCTTCCTGCGTCTTTCCGCAGAGCTTCCGTGCTTCAACCATCCGAACGTTTCTCAACCTTCGCCCCCTCTTTCTACATAACCGTTCGGTAGTCTTATTATAGCACTACCAAACGGTTATGTCAAGCGTTTTTTGGAGGTGCTTCATGGATTTTCCCGGACGATTAAAGCAGCTGCGCCATGCTCGCGGGTTGACGCAGAAACAAGTCTATTCTGCCGTTGGAATGTCAGCCTTGGGCTACCAGCGTTATGAGTACGGCGAACGCTCGCCGTCTTTTGATTGCCTGATAGCCCTTGCCGACTTCTTCGGCGTGTCGCTCGACTATCTCGTCGGGCGTTCCGACGACCCCACGTTCACGCCGTCCGCCGGAACTATTCCTTGCTCCGCCAGCAAGGACTGAATCACCTTTCGCGCTGTCAGCATCCACATGGCGAACAGCCGCACAGTGCCGTGCTCCGTTTTGACAGGCTTGTAAGTCACCATGTCGGCATAGTCCCCGGCTACCACCCAAGAGCCATCGGCGCGCTGTATCTGGATGCCAGCGCGGAACAGCGCCTGATTGAACTCGCGTGTTGTCATGCCGTACTGCATCGCCAGCTTTGCCGTGCTGATGGGCTGCGTGTCCGTGATGTTAACGGTCGGCACGTCCGCTTTCTCGCCGTAAACCTCCGGGAACGTCTCTCGGACTGTGCATCCGAGGGCTTTCGCAATGCGCTTCATCGCGTCAACAGTTGGACTTCCCTGTCCGTTGGCGTAGCGGTATATGGTCGGCTTCGAGATGCCCGACTTCTCGGACAGCGCGGCGACGCTGATTCCCTGCACCCCGGCGACGTGGAGAAAATGCCGCAGCTTGTCAGCCATCGACCTCACCCCCGAAAAGGGCTTCGACCGTCGTGCCAAGCGCACGGGCAAGGCGGATAGCGATATGCAGTGACGGGGAATATACACCCCTCTCATACTGTGATACAAGTCCCGGCTGACATCCGATTTTGCACGCAAGCTGCATCTGCGTAAAGCCCTTCTTTGCGCGGAACTCCCGCAAGCGATTCTGCATCCGCATCCCTCCAAATTCCTCCAATCAGTGCTTATTATCAATGCTAATAATAGCATACTCAATTTTATATGTCAAGATAATGCGCAAAAAAATTTTTGAGGTGTTTTTTATGCTTGGAGATAGGCTCAAGGAAGCGAGGAAGGCAAAAAAAAAGACGCAAGCCGAAATGGCAAGCATCGTTGGAGTGTCGCAAGCGACGTATTCTTGCTATGAGCGTGGAACCATCACGCCGGAGATTACCAGCGTTGTTAAGTTCGCCGAAGCGCTCGGCGTTACCACCGACTACCTTTGCGGACTGTCCGACAACCCGCATGGAACGTCTGACCGCCCGATTCTCGACGCAACCTGCGAGGCGATTATCGCCAAGCTGATGGGCGCGCCGGATGACGTTGTGCGTGAAGCGATGGACTACGTTGAGTATCTCACCGCGAAGGCGGAACGTCGGATGCGGCAGGAGCGCAAGGAACATAGCTTAAAGCGCATGGCGGACAAGGGGGATGCTGAAAAGGGAGAACCGTGATGCCCACGGCGCGAATGTCGGGAACATGAAACCAGCAAGAAGAACCGCGCGTCCCCGAACGCCTGAGAGCGGCAAGCGCGTGAGGACAAGCAGGAGAATCAGCAGAGGAGCAGAGCGAAGAAGCAAGTTGCCATGATTATAGCCCAGCTTGCCCCGTTTGTCAAGCCCCCTTGCTGATTTTTTTGTTGGGCAAAAATGGCAAAACGTTTTGTTAACCCCAACAAAAAGGGCGGTGAGAACCATTTGCGTGATACCGCGAAAATGGTCTGCCCCGCGGCTATCAATTTCGCGAAGCCGCGAAGATGACCATGCTGCGGATGCCCGCAGAAAGGTGCTGGATAAAAAAAGCCCACCGCCGCTGCCACCACAAGACCCCCGCTCGTCCCTCTCCCCTCCCGCTTCTTCCCCCCTTTCCCCTCTTCCCCCCATACCCCCTATTACTCTATACCCCCTATTATCCCCCTACCCTACTCTGTCAAGTATGTGTTCTTGTGGTGGTAGTAGTGGTCTTTTATTATTATATATTATTTATATATACATACTTGTGCTGTATAGTAGCTTATATTACACTGTATGATATATAATATATATATTACACACAAGTATGGATATATAATATACTATGTCGCGCGCGCGAGAGGAAACAAACGAACATTTTGCCGATGCCGGCAAATCATCGCCCGAATACTATGTCGCGCGCGAAGGAATAACGTTCGTTTGTAAAAAAAAGACCGCCACTGCTACAGCGCGTCAGCGTTTTTTCTTTTCTTGTTTTCTTTTTTTTATTTCTTTTCTTTCTTTTTTTTCTTTTTTTTATAGCTAAGCAAAAAAATGTGCTATTTGATGAATAGCAGAAAAAATATGCTAAGCACTTTTTTTATGCTAAGCAACGAATAGCGTATTTTTCGAGCTAAGCAATGAATAGCATATTTTTTGTGCTAATGCAGCATGTTCGCAAAAGTGGCGCAAAACCTTGCAATTACTACGTTTCAGACACTTTTTATTCGCTGATGCCCGTCGCATTCCTGCAAGTTTCTGACTTTCTCTGACTTTTGCTTTTGCTATTCTGTACCTGCCTCCCTGACTTTCCCTGACTTTCACAAGCGGAGTTTGACCTTTCCTTACTTTCGCATCCCAAAATTAACCATGCAAGGACATCACAATACTACCAAGTAGAATTGTTGCAAACTGATAGAACGGCGGCATCACGAATCTGGATGGGAAATAATAATGAAGCTAATTTTTTCCCGTTATTTCCCACGGATTGCTTCTTACTTGCTTAATTTTTTTCTACTTGCTTTCGGATTCGATGCTCTCCGCAGTTCATATTATTTATGTATTCATAACGTTTTCTTTGCAGAAATTTTCCTTTCCAGCCACGCGAGAAATTCCGCTTGCAGGTCATCCGGCAGTTTCTTTACCTTTTCAATGAGCATTTTAACAACAAACTTTTTATCAAAAACAGGCATATTTCCCTCCCCAGTCGCGTATTTTTTACCGTCCACCGCAATACCATATGCTGACGCGCCACGGAATATGACTAAAAATTTTCCGTGCGTTTGCAAAATGTTTTCAATTTGTTCACAATTTACGATGGCACTTTGCTGCGATTTGCGGCACAATGAGAGAAAAGGAGTGATACACTTGCCACGCCAGACACTAAAAAAGCGCCCCGACGGGCGTTATGTTTGTAAATATAAGGGTTTCTCGTTCTACGGTAGAACGCAGTCCGAAGCTCTTGCAGCCCGCGAAGAGTACAAGAAGCAGGAAAAATACGGCAGGAAACCACGGGAAAAGTACACGTTCGCGGAGTACGCGGCGGAGTGGCTGCCGACGTACAAGAGCGAGGTGACGGCGAAAGTGTATGATGACTATGTGGCAAGGCTTAACAAGATAGCGTCAATCTTGCCAAAAGTTGAGATGCGACTAATTACGCCGTCGGACATACAACGGCTATATAACGCTTTTGCTAATCGTGGGGATGCGACACGAAAAAAAGTAGCAATGACGGTACGAGCGGTTTTCCGCGCCGCGTTAGGTGATGTAATTGTAACAAAAAATCCATGCGAAAACATCAAGCCGGCGAAAGGCGAAGTTGGAACGCACCGCAACCTTGAAGATTGGGAAGTGCAGATAATCGAAGATACATACAAAGAAAATCCGATGGGACTGTTTGCTATGGTGATGCTCTATGCAGGGTTGCGGCGTGGTGAAGCGCTTGCACTCGACATTGACAAGGACGTTGATTTTGAAAATGGCGTAATTCACGTTCGGCACTCTCTGCGCGCCGAACATTCCTCGTGTGTTATCGTCCAGCCAAAAACAAAAGCAGGAATCCGTGATGTTCCCCTGTTCCTGCCACTGAGGAAGGCACTAACAGGCAAGCACGGTAATATTTTTACGCCAAAAGATGGCAAAAAAATGTCAATAAACGACGTGGATGTGGAATGGCGCAGATATTTGAGCTTTTTGTCATCGGTTGCGCGGAAGAAAGTTGCGATACGTCAGCACGATTGTAGACATACGTTCGCAACAATGCTATATGATGCGGACGTTGACATTAAAACTGCTGTAAAATGGATGGGGCACGCAAACGAGGAAATGATAATGAGGATTTACGCACACCTCACAGCAAAGAAGGAGGAAAGCGCTGTTAAGAAAGTGGAAAATGTGCTTGCGAGGAGGGCAAGTAGTCAAAATGGTAGTCAAAATTGATGCGCACAGCACAGAAACCTTGTGCTTTCAACTGATTGCGGATTTTTTAATTCTCCTCAAAAAGGAACTGTGATTGGGTGTGTGCTTCCAGTCGCTCCATACAAAAGAGCCTTGCAGCGTGTGATGCTCCTGCAAGGCTCTTTTTGTTTTTTTGGGGGGGATTTTCCGCTTATTTCCCCCTATGCTCCTCTTTCCACCTCAAAATCTCTTCCAGCCGCTGCTTATACCTTCCCTCGTTCCCCTGCTCCGTCGGCTGATAGTAGCGCTTCCCCTGCAGCGAATCCGGCAAGCACGTCATTGCCGACAGCTTCTCCTGCGTGTCGTGCGCGTACACATAGCCCTTGCCATAGCCGAGGTTCTTCATCAAGCTGGTTTCCGCATTCCGGATTTGCAGCGGCACAGGCTCTGCGATTTGCTCCTGCGCATCCTTTTTCGCCGCCTCATACGCCACATACAGCGCGTTCGATTTCGGCGCCATCGCCATGTACACCACCGCCTGCGTCAGATGCACCGTGCATTCCGGCATCCCCAGAAAGTGACACGCCTGATACGCCGCGACCGCCGTTTCCAGCGCGCGCGAATCCGCCAGCCCGATGTCCTCGCTCGCGAACCGCACGACGCGCCGCGCGATATACAGCGGGTCTTCGCCGCCTTCCAGCATCCGCGCCAGCCAGTACACCGCCGCGTCCGGGTCGGAATTGCGCATCGACTTATGCAGTGCGCTGATGAGGTCATAGTGCCCGTCGCCCTTCTTGTCGTAGAGCAGCGACCGCCGCGACGTACACTGCGCGACCGTCTCCGGGGTCACATGCGCCTGACCGTTCTCATCCAAATCGGCATTGAGGATGAGCATTTCCAGCGTCGATAGGGCGGTTCGCGCGTCGCCGTTGGCGAAGACCGCGATTGCGCGCAGCAAATCCTCCGCCATGTCGATTTTCTGTCCGCCGAAGCCGCGTTCGTCCTGCAAGGCGCGGTGCAGCAGCGTCATGACGTTCTCCTCCGTCAGCGCGTGCAGCACGAACACGCGGCAGCGCGACAGCAAGGCACTGTTGACCTCAAAGGACGGGTTTTCGGTCGTCGCGCCGATGAGGATGATGCTCCCCTTCTCGACGTAGGGCAAAAAAGCATCCTGCTGCGCCTTATTGAAGCGGTGGATTTCGTCCACGAACACAATCGTGCGGATGCCAAAATGCCGGTCGCTTTCCGCCTGCTCCATCACCTGCCGGATTTCCTTGATGCCGCTGGTGACGGCGGAGAAGTTGATGAAATGGCTCTTCGTTTGATGGGCGATAATCTGCGCGAGCGTGGTTTTCCCCACGCCCGGCGGCCCCCAGAAAATCATGGAAGACACCAAATCGCCCTCAATCATGCGGCGCAGGACTTTGCCCTTGCCGATCAGGTGCTCCTGTCCGGCAAACTCATCGAGGTTTTGCGGACGAAGGCGTTCCGCCAGCGGCGCGGGGGGATTCGCGGCGGTCAGGAAGGTTTCCTGCGGCATTTCTCATCACTTTCCTTTTGGGTTTTCTGTGTTGATTTCTCTTTTGCAGCGGTGTTACCTTAAATTTTATTGTTGCAGAGGGTTTCGCCTCTGCGGAGGCGACAAGGGGGCTTTGCGGTCGCCCCCTTGACCCCTTCGCAGCACACTCCCATGTTTCTTGGTTATTTATGTTGCAGGGAGATTCGCACGCAGCGCGACTGATGCGCTCATTCGCCCCGTTTCGGCAGCAGAATCCAAACTTTCGGCATCAGCAGCACCAGCACGAACAGTACCTTGCAGAGCAATCCATAGGCGCCGCTTGCCTGCGCAATCGTGGGAACGCCCAGAATTGGCAGAAAGGCAAGCGCGAACAACACATCCCAGACAATTCCTGCAAGTTTCAGATTACCGTCATAGCCCGTGCGGAATTTCAGTATCGTCAGCACGGCAAAGGCAAGCAGCAGCACGCAGACGGGAATGCAGTACAGCGCGTCTGCATAGACCACGCCGTGTTCCGTGCTGAAATCCATGAAAATCAGAGCCGCCGCAGAGACGCAGAAGCACAGCAAGCCCACAATCGTCATCATCAGCTTATCAAGTGTTTTCATGTTTTTCTCCCTTCTTCTGCTTTTTCAGCATCGTCTCAATATTCTCGTTGAGCTTCCCCAGCACCTTCACCGCTTCGGACAGCATCGCGTATTCGCCAAGCGTCGGGTCAACCAGCAGCAGCACGTCCGGGGCGGTGGTCGAGGGCATCAGGCGCTTGTCCGTCATCGCCATCGCGGGAATGAACGCCGCCTGGTCGGGCATGTACTCCGCGTTCAGCTTCATCACGAGGAAGCCGCCGCGCTTGTAGGTCACCAGCGACACGCCAAGCTGATTTGCCAGCACGCGCACCTGCGCAACGTCCAGCAGCGTCTCCACCACCGGTGGCACTTCGCCGAAGCGGTCAAGCAGCTCGTCGGTGATGTCCTCGCGGTCTGCCTGCGTCGTCAGGCTCGCAATCCGCTTGTACATCTCCATCCGCTGCCGGTCGTCGTGTACATAGTCGTCCGGCAGATACGCATCCACCTTGATGTCCACGCGCGTTTCGAGGTGCGGCTTTGCGGGCGGCAGACCCTCCTGCTCCGCGCGCGCCTCCTGAAGCGTCTCCTCCATCAGCTTGCAGTACATGTCGTAGCCGACGGTCGCCAGATGCCCATGCTGTTCCGGCCCCAGAATATTGCCCGCACCGCGGATTTCAAGGTCGCGCATGGCAATACGGAAGCCCGCGCCGAACTCGGTGAACTCCCTGATGGCTTCGAGGCGCTTCTCCGCCGTCTCAGACAAGCTGCGTTCCGGGCGGATGGTGAAGTACGCATACGCCTGACGATTGCTCCGCCCGACGCGCCCGCGCAGCTGATAGAGCTGGCTCAGCCCGAAGCGATCCGCGTCAAAGACAATCAGTGTGTTCGCCGTCGGGACGTCCAAGCCGCTTTCGATGATGGTCGTGCAGAGCAGCACGTCGTAGCTGCCGCCGTAGAAGTCCATCATCACGTCCTCCAAGCCGTGTTCGCGCATCTGCCCGTGCGCCACGCCGATGCGCGCTTCCGGCACAAGTTGCTTCAAGCGCTCATAGAACGCGCCGATGGTCTGCACAGAGTTATAGAGGAAGTACACCTGTCCCCCGCGCGACACCTCGCGCAGAATCGCGTCGCGAATCACACCGTCGTTGTAGTCAATCACGCGTGTCTGCACCGGCAGTCGTTCCTCCGGCGGCGTTTCCAGCACAGACATATCGCGGATGCCGACCATCGACATGTGCAGCGTGCGCGGAATCGGCGTGGCGGAGAGCGTCAGCACATCCACCTGATGCTTCATGTTCTTGATGATTTCCTTATGCTGCACGCCAAATCGCTGCTCCTCGTCCACAATCAGCAGACCGAGGTTCTTGAACTGCACGTCTTTGCCCAGAATGCGGTGCGTACCGACAAGGATGTCGATTTCGCCCTCCTTCACGCGGCGCAGAACGTCCTTGGTTTCCTTCGCCGTGCGGAAGCGGCTCAGCACGTCCACCTTGACTGGGAAGCCCTTGAAGCGCTTCAAGACCGTGTTGTAGTGCTGCTGCGCCAGAATCGTCGTCGGTGCCAGAATCGCAACCTGCTTGGAGTCCATCAGCGCCTTGAACGCCGCGCGCAGGCTGACCTCCGTCTTGCCGTAGCCCACGTCGCCGCACAGCAGCCTGTCCATGTTGCGCGGCGATTCCATGTCCGCCGTAATTTCCTTCACGCTCTGCTCTTGATCCGGGGTCAGCTCGTAGGGGAACATGTCCTCAAACTCGCGCTGCCACGGCGTATCCGCGCTGAACGCGAAGCCCGTCTCCTGCGACCGCCGCGCGTAGAGTTTCACAAGGTCAAACGCCATCTTTTTCAGGCCCTCTTTGACCTTCGCCTTCTGCTTCTGCCAGTCGCCGCCGCCGAGCTTGTTCAGCTTCGGGGGATTCGCCGGATTGCCGATGTAGCGCTGCACACGGCTGAGCGCCTCAATCGGCACATAGAGCTTGTCGCTCCCCTGATACTGGATTTGCAGATAATCCCGGCGCGTGCCGCCGTTTTTCATCTGCGCTGTGCCAAGATAAATGCCGACGCCGTGTTCCTCATGCACCACAAAGTCGCCGGGCTTCAGGTCAGTGAACGCCGCAATCTTCTCGCCCGCCGCCTGACGCTTCTTCGCCTTGCGGTAGCCCGTACCGTACACGTCCGTGTCGCTGACAACAATCAGGCGTGCTTCCTCCCAGATGAAGCCGTGCGTCAGCGTGCCGGGCAGCACCTGCACACATTCTTCCGGCAGCTTGTCGATTTTCTCCGCGAACGACGCGGCGACATCGTGTTCTTCCAGCGCCGCCGCCAGACGCTGACCGCGCGCCACGCCGCCGCACAGCACCGCCACGCGGTAGCCCTCGCGCAGCCAGCCGTCACAGTCCTCCGCCAGCGGGCGAATCTGCGATGAATACCCTGCCACGCGCTGCACGCCAAGATCAGCGGCATCCTTGACCGCCACGCCCGCCATGCCCTCCAGAAACTCCGTCACCGCGACCGTCGCATACCCCTGCACATGCCGCAGCAGCGTGTCCCAGTCCATCAGCAGGTTTTCCTGCTCCTTGACGGCTTCGTCGCGGCTCATCGCGCCTTCGAGATCCTCCGCGAAGCCCGTCCGGCGTTCCTCCGCGCGCTTCCTGAGCAGATTCGGGTCGCTCAGCACGACGATTTCCGGCTCGAACCAGTCCAGCACCGTGTAAGTATCGTCCGTCAGCACGGTCAGCCACGCCCGAATGCGCTTGAACGGCAGCCCTTCCGCCAGCATGTCCGCGTCCGCCATCAGCTGGGTGCGGCGGCGTTCGAGTTCCGCCTTGCGCGCGGCAGTCTGCTGCTTTTCGCGAATCTTCGGGGTGATGTTCTTATCGAAGAAGTCCGGCGCGTCCGCGTCGTCCTCCGGCAGCGGCGGCAAATCCGAAAAGAGCGTCGAGCTCGCGGGCGTCAGGTCGCCCCCCTGCCGCTCGATGGCGTCCCGCATCCGCCGCGCTGCCTTTTCCGCATCCACCGGTGGAAGCAATACCTCCGTCGCGGGCGTGAGCGTGCATTTCTCCACCGAATCAAGGCTGCGCTGGCTGATGCAGTCAAATTCGCGGATGGAGTCCACCTCGTCGTCGAAGAACTCAATGCGCAAACTCTGGCTGCACGCCGGCGGATACACGTCGATGATGCCGCCGCGCAGGGCGCACTGCCCCTTGCCCTCCACCATGCTGACGCGCTCGTAGCCCATGGCGGTCAGGCGGCGGATGAGGTCGTTCAGGTCGATTCGGTCGCCGGGAGCAAGGCGAATCGTCTCTTCGCGGAAGCGGTCGGCGCTGCCCATGCGCTGCAAGGCGGCATCCATACTCGTGCAGAGCAGGCGGATATCCCCCTCCTGCGCCCTTGCCAGCGCTTCCAGCCGCCGCCATGCGCTTTCGTGGCTCGACGCGCCGCGCGTGAGGTCGATTTCGCCCCCCGGCAGACACGCCACACCCGTTTCCAGCAGCTGCTGGCCGTCCTCGGCGTCGTGCGCCGCCTTGAGGTCATTGCCGGAAATCAGCAGCACCTTTTTGCCCGTATCGGCGCAGAGTTTTGACGCGATATACGCCGCCATTGTGTCCGGCAGCCCCGTCACGGCGATGGGCTGTTTGCTTTCCGCTGCTTTCAGCAGCTTGTCATACGCTTTCGACGCAATGCCGGATAATAATGCCTGATTCATATGCGCTCCTTGGGATGAGTCGTGGTACGAAAAATACGCCTGTGCTTACACGGTCTTATTGTATTCCTGCATGGCATGGTCAATACCGTTTTTCACCCAGTCCTCCACGCAGTCCGCCGCGCGCTCGAATGCCTGCTGCATGGCGATTTGCTCTTCGCGGATGGTGTACTTGCTCAATACCCAGTCCGCCAAGTCCCAGCCATCGGGCTTTGCGCCCACGCCGACCCGCACGCGCGGGAAATTCTGCCCCGGCGTATTGGCGATGATGGAGCGCATTCCGTTATGCGTCCCGGCACTGCCGGATTTGCGGACGCGCAGGCGGCTGGCGGGCAAATCAATATCATCATAAATGATAAGCAGATTTTCCAGCGGCACTTTATACCAATTGAGCAGTTCGCTGACGCACTCGCCGGACAGGTTCATGAACGTCTGCGGGGCGCAGAGGACAACGCGCTTGCCGTCCACGATCGTTTCGGTCAGCAGCCCCTTGCACTTGCTCTTGTTCAGCGTCACGCCCCACTTGCGGCAGAGCATTTCCAGCGTATCGAACCCCGCGTTATGGCGGGTATGGGCGTACTGCGTGCCCGGATTCCCAAGCCCCACAACAATCAGTGTTTCCTTTTCCATGATGATTCCTCCAAAACAGGTCTTGGCGGAGAGGATATACACCCCCTCCGCTGAGATTGCAAGGAGCAATTGCCCCTTGATTCTTTCGCGCGATTGAATTGCGCGCATCTTCATGCTGGTTTCGCTTGCTGCGCAGGGATTTCGCCTCTGCGGAGGCGACCAAAGGGCATGAAAACAGACGAAGTCTGCGGTCGCCCCCTTGCCCCCTTCGCCTGCACTCTCCCATGCAGCTTGAGCTTTATCGGAGCGTTGTTGTTAGTGTGCCTTAGGCTTTCAGCCGTTCAACTTCCTCCTGCACCATATCCTTCGTGCAGAAGTTCAGCGGGGAGAAGCGCCCGTCCAGCGCCTTTTCCAGCTTTGCAATCGCCGCTGTCTTGTCGCCCGCTTCCAAATCATAGCGCGATAGGAACCACAGCGTGTCAATCTGCGAATCCTTCTCCGCGTGCGCTTTCTCGAACCATTCCTTCGCCTTGTCCTTCTCGCCCGTCACGCGGTAATATGCCTGACCCAAGTTGTCCAGGCACACCGGGTCTTCGTCGTCATAATCCACCGACTCCTGAATGAAGGCGAACATTTTGTCGATGCCCTCCTGCCATTCGCGGTCAATGTCCTCCTGCGTTTTGACCTTCGGCGGCTCTTCCGCTGCTTCGGTGGATGCTTCCGTGTCGGGCATTTCCAGCGCTTCGGCGGCTTTCTCCGGTACAGCTTCCGCAACCGGCTTTGCGCCCGAATACTTCTCGACGTACATGTATCCCAGTGTCTGATAGGTCAGGCCAATCGGCGCGCGGTTGTGCTGCTTTTCCAGCAGGTGAATCGCCTTGTCCAGCTCGCCCTTCTTCATCAGGCACGCCGCATAATCCACAAAAAGCTGACTCTTCTGGTCGGGCGTGAGATCGGGGCACTTCTGCGCCTTGATGAGCAGGGGCATCGCCTTGTCGTAGCTGCCCTCGCGAATCAGCAGAATCGCATAGCCCAGCATCGGGCGCGCGGACATCAGCCCCTTGTCAATAGCTTCCTCATAGAGCTTCTTTGCCTGTTCCAGATCGCCTTTTCCGTGCGCGCGCATGGCCTGCTGCGCCTTGATGGTCGCCATGAATCCCATTGTCGTTTCTCCTTCAGCGGTTTTTGGCTGCCTTCTTTTTCAGGCGGTCATACCGATATTGTAGCGCATTTTGCTCCTCTTGTACAGAGGGCGGATCGAATAATGACGGTTCGGCAGACAGCGCCATCGCCCGCCGCGTCATGTCCAGCGCGGACTCGTAGTCCCGCTCGTAATGCTCGTAGTGCTTCGCCAGCTCGATGTAGGGCTTCGTTCCGCCCTCGTGCCGCGCAATCATTCCCAGCCAGACCTTTACCGCCTCGTCTCGCTCGCCGCCCCGGCGGTAGCTCTGCGCAAGACGCTCCTGCCCCTGCGCATGAAGATTGCCGCTCGTCAGCTGATAGCACTTCCGCGCTTCCGGCACATGCTGAAAGCGTTCCAGCGCCACGCCCATGGAGAACACATCCTCGTCGTGCCGCACGTTTTCCGGTGCGCGGTACATTTCCACCATCGCCGTCAGCAGCACGCATAGGCTCGCCACGTCCTGCGCGTTGTGTTCCAGCACGTCCGTCAGCAGGTCAAAATTTCCCGTCTTGAGGTAGTCGAAGAAGCGCTGCGGCACCTGCGCGCCCGGCAAATCATCAAAGCGCGGAATGCCCAGCACCGCTTCTTCCAGCTTGCCCAGATTGCACCGCTGCAGGCGCAGTTTGAACACCCGCCGCGCAATGTGCAATAGATCAATGTGCGGTTTGTCAAGGCACGAATCATCCATACGGTTCATCAGGAAGCGGTCGCGCAGCAGCGGCACGTCGAATGTCCGTCCGTTGAAGGTGCAGATCGCGTCGTAGCCCATCAGCGTATCCGCAATGGATTGCAGCAGAAACTTTTCCTCCGGATAATCGCGCATCACCAGCTGATGAATCTGGAATCCCGAATCCGTCAGGCAGCCCATGCCGACCTCGAACGCGACAGTCCCTGCGCCCATGAACCCGGTGGTTTCGGTGTCCAGATAGAGAATGTTCCGCGAGTCGAGATCGTCCGGCAGCGTTTCCTGCGTCATCAGGCGAAGGGCGGACAGGTCAAGGTCAAACGCGCCGGGAAATTCGGATAACTCGCGCATTTCCCGCCCGTGGTAGCAGTCCGTGAACTGCTTTTCCGACGCTTTCGGGGGCGATTTCGGCTTTTCAATCGCCTTGAGTTTGTCTCGCAGATTCATTCCGTCAGCGCCTCCAAGAGGGCGATGGCGGTCGCTTTGCCGTCCTCGCCGATTTCGCCCACCGGCCCGACGCACCCCGGACAGCCCTGACGGCACGCGCAGTCCCGCACAACTTGCAGCGCCTGCTCCAGCAGGAGCTTCCGCATGGCATACGCCTTCTGCGCCAGCCCGATGCCGCCGGGGATGTTGTCGTACAGCAGCAGCGTCGGCTTGTCCGTCAGCGGGCTTTTCACCTGATAGACGATTGCAAGGTCCTGCGGCGCGCACATCAGCGACAGCGGCGCAACAATCCGCAGCAGATTCGCCACACCCATCATGCCATTTTTCAGCGTGTCGCTCTCGAACCGTGCCGCCAGCGTATCCGGCAGCGTCCACCACATGGCGGTTGTGTGCATTTCCGTCTCCGGCAGCCGCACATGCCCGAACCCCAAGGTTTCGTGCGTATCGAGCCTAATCTTCTTGAACATCGTCACCAAGGTCGATACGCGGATTTCGCCCAGCGCCGTCAGCCCGCCGTCCTGCTCTTCCTCTTTTTCCTTGTCCAGCAGGGAGAGCGTCACGTTCAAGTTCGCGTCGGTGTAGTACCCCACGTCCACGCGGCGGATGAAGGCTTTGCAGGCGTCGAAATCCAGCTTTTCCACCTGATACTGCTGCGCCTCGTGCATGTAAATCGCGTTTTCGTGCAGCAGCATCGGCACGGTGTAACGGTCCATTTCGCCGATGACGCGGTGGTTCGCCGGATCGGTCGTGTCGATGATGACGAAATTCTCCTCCGCCCGCGCCGACCGCAGGGAAATCTCGCTCGCCGGAAAATCCTCCGCCGACCAGTGATACCGCCCGCCGACGTGCCGTAGAATCCCCGCTTCATCAAGGTATTCCAGCAGTTCCGGCGCTCCGGGCGCATTCCCCAAGCCCTCGCCATCCTCAAACGGCAGCTCAAACGCCGCGCACTTAAAGTGGTTGAGCAGAATATACAAATTATCCGGATTCAGCAGCGCGTTCTCCGGCGAGCGCTTCATCAGATAATCCGGGTGGGACACGATGTACTGGTCAAGCGCCGCCGAGGACGCGACATAGAACACAATGGACGTTCCCTTACGCCGCCCGGCGCGCCCCGCCTGCTGCCATGCACTCGCGATTGTTCCCGGATAGCCGCACAGCACGCACGCATCCAGCGCGCCGATGTCGATGCCCAGCTCCAGCGCGTTCGTGGACACCACCGCGTCCACCCGTCCTGCGCGAAGCCCGCGTTCAATCTCTCGCCGCTCCGTCGGCAGATACCCGCCGCGATAACCGCGCACCCGCCCGGCGTTCCCCAGCGGGTCGCGCACCATGTCCTTCAGGTACTTCGTCAGCACCTCAACCGCCAGCCGCGACCGCGCGAACGTAATCGCCTGAATCCCATTCTGCAGCAGCAGCCCCGCAATCCGCCGCGTCTCCTGCAGCACGCCCTTGCGGATGCCCAACTGCCGATTGACCACCGGCGGATTGTAGAACACAAAGTGCCGCACGCCCATCGGCGCGCCGTTATCATCCACCAGGCTGACCTCGCGCCCCGTCAGCGTTTCCGCCAGTTCCTTCGGGTTCGCAATCGTCGCGCTGCAAAGGATGAACTGCGGATGACTGCCGTAGAAATCGCACAGGCGCAGCAGCCGCCGCAGCACGTTCGCCAGATTCGACCCAAACACGCCGCGATAGGTATGAATTTCATCAATCACGATATACCGCAGGTTCTCAAACAGCTTGACCCACTTCGTGTGGTGCGGCAGAATCCCGCTGTGCAGCATATCCGGGTTCGTCACGACGATATGCCCCGCCTGCCGAACCGCCTTTCGCGCCGCGCCGGGCGTATCGCCGTCATAGGTATACGTCTTGATATCAACGCCCATCGCCTCAATCAGCTCATACAGTTCGCTGACCTGATCAGCAGAGAGCGCTTTCGTCGGGAAGAGGTACAGCGCTCTGGCATCATCGTTCTGCAAAATAGCAGACAGCACCGGCAGGTTATAGCACATCGTTTTGCCGGAGGCCGTCGGCGTGACAACCACAACATCCCGCCCTGCCAGCACCTCGCGGATTGCGTGCGCCTGATGGCGATACAGCTGATGCACCCCGCGTTTTTCCAGCACAGGAAGCAGCCGCGGATCAAGAGAATCCGGGAACGGCTCATACACCGCCGGACGCGCCGGAAGGACATCCCAGCGGACAACATTTTGCATAAACATAGGGTCACTGCGGAGGGATTCCGCCAGCTGGTCAACATTCATAGGAAGCACCTCCCGACAAGGATTGCATTTCCCCCTCATGATAGCAGATTTCTGTTCGCTTGTAAAGGCGAACAGGGGGAGGGAGAATAGGGGAAAAGAAAAAAGGATAAACACGCGGGCAAAGCAAGGAAAAGCGACCAACTCAATCGCGCGAAGGGGTCAAGGGGCAATTGCCCCTTGCAGGGTGCAGGGACAGCGTCCCTGCTGGGGCTTGGGGCAACGCCCCAACTGTTGGTCGTCTGACCTACTCCAAAGGAAAAGTCAAGCATGGCACCTTGGTCGCAGGCAGCGAAGCGTCCCTGCGCACAAACTCCCGCTCCCGCAGGAGCGGAATCCCCCATCCGCGAAAAAAGTCAACTATGGTAGTGTGCGCTGCGAAGGGGTCAAGGGGGCGACCGCAGACTTCGTCTGTTCTCACTGCCCTCTGGTCGCCTCCGCAGAGGCGAAACCCTCTGCAACACAAAAATCAACTTGCTTAAACCCACAAAGCCGCAAACATCATTGCCTTTTGCCCCAAGGAGGATTTTCCCCCATGCAAAAATCCCCCGCCTGTCGCACAACAGACGGAGGAAATTGATGCAAACTCTACTTGAGAAGTGACGGAACCACCCTTGCGGACGATTACGCTTCCTCGTGGGTCTTGGGGAGCGCACGCATCACATTGCCGCTGCGCAGGCAGCGGGTGCAGACGTTCATACGCTTCGCAGAACCGTTGACCACCACGCGGACACTCTGCACGTTGGGCGCCCAGGTACGGTGGGTCTTACGGTTGGAGTGGCTGACGTTGTTGCCGTTCAGCGTACCCTTTTCGCAGATCTCGCAAAACTTACCCATGGAAATCCACCTCCTTGTTGGAGTATGCACACATCAAGCCTTGACAGTATATCATACTCTGCGGCAAAAAGCAAGGGGTTTCCTCAAAAATTCAGCATTTGGAAATCTGTGAGCATGGGATGGTGATTATCGGAGGGACGTGGGTAGCGCGGGTGGTCGGTCGCGCCCATTTGGCGCGACACAGCACAGATGTTGGAAAGAGCAGCTTGGGGGCGCTCCTGCGGGAGCGCAAAGTTACTGGCAGGGACGCTTCGCTGCCTGCGCCTTTGTTGAGCGCGTTTGGCATACTGGTCACCCGCGGAACAGTTGGGGCGTTGCCCCAAACCCCACCAGAGGCGCCGCCTCTGGACTCCGCAAGGGGCAATTGCCCCTTGACCCCTTCGCGCGATTGAGTTGGCTTCTCTTCCATGCTTTGCCCGCGTGTTTATCCTTTTCCTATCTTAGATATCCCCCGCGATGTCGATATTTTCACCCTTCAACAGCACCGCTGCGCCCTGCTTCGCTTCCGAGCTATCCGGATGCGCCAGCAGCCACTTATTCCGCGCCCACAGCGTCTTATCCAGCTTATTCGCGCCATCCTCCGGCCGGAAATCCGTATTCGTCTGATCCGGCAGCGCCACCATCACGCGGAAGCCCTTCTTCGCATCCGCATGGCACGGGGCATAGTGCAGCGTCGTCGCGTACACTTCCACCATCACGCCCGCCGGCACCTTGAACGCCTTCACCTTCGCGGTGTCCAGCTCGCCGTCCTCCAAATCGGACAGCGTCGCCAGCAGCAGAATGAAGTCGTCCGTGCCGAGGTTGAACTCGCTGTCCCGGTGGAACTCAAGGCAGTTCAGCTTCGTGTTGTGGCCGTTGCAGTAGCCCAGCTCATAGGGCATTCCGCCGTACAGCCCTTCGCCGATTTTCGCGGCGTTCGGCGCGCTGTGCAGCACTTCCACGCGCGGCAGGTACACCACGCCGTCGGTGCAGGGCGTCGTCGCGAGCGCCTTGACGAGTCCTTCCGTCGGATAGCCCTCCACCACGCGGCCGTAGGGCTTGAAAGCCGAATCATAGACAGACAAAATCTCCATGAGAATACGCCTCCTGTTTTTCTCTGCGGAGGATGCTCCGCGTTTTCTTCTCCTTATATTCGCCGTTTTCCGGGGAAATCCTGCTTCATCAGCGAATAATCCCGTCCTCCACTTCCGGCTGATGATACCACGCCTTCGTCAGTGTGTCCTTGTAGTACGGTAGAATGTTGTACTCGTACCAGTATACTTTGTCCCCCTGCGCGGTAATATCCTGCCGGACGCTGAATGAATAGCAGCGGTTGTCGCGCAAGTGATCCATGTCCGCGGAAATCGCCAGTGCGAGCGCCTTCAGCACCTTCGGGTCGTTCACACGGTCGAATCCGCGCTCCTCGAAGACGAAGCGGTACACGCTGTTCATCGGCTTAAAGAGCACAATGCGCACCTCGTCCCGCCGAATCAGCACGCGGTCAACACAGCAGCGGTTCGCCGTCCGCAGCACGGGATACAGCGCGCGATACAGGTCGGTCGTCCGCGCGCGTTCCACCATTTCCTTCTCCAGTCGATTCCTGCGCCGCTGTGCGTGCAGCAAGGCGATCAGAATGAGCAGCAGCGCCGCTCCCGCCGTCACGATTCCCCAAATCATGTACTTCCGCCCCTCCGCACGATGTTTTTTTCATCATAGCAGGAATGGCGAAATTTGTCAAGTGGTTGCGCAAAAATGCACAAAGTGGGCATCAATGGCGCAAAAACGGCATCTTGCTGTAACTACTTTGAATTTCTTTCGATTTTTCGTGATTTCGCGATAACTTCATTTATTTCTGCTATTGCTTTTTCAAACCAATTGTGTTATGATATAACAATGAAAGACCACACTACTCGACGTCAAATAACAGGAGGTTGTTCCTTACTATGCTCGCGAATTTGAAGGCGCTCCGTACCGCTCAAGGTCTGAGCCAGCGCGCTCTGGCTGATTTCGTTAAGGTCAGCCAGCAGTCCATCAACCAGTATGAGAACCGCGATACCGAGCCGGACATTGCCGTTCTGACCCGCATTGCGGACTACTTCGGCGTGTCCATCGACTATCTTGTCGGTCATGACCCGGCGGCAGGCGAACTCATCCCCACGAACCTGACGGATGCAGAACTCCGCCTCATCCTCAACTTCCGCCAGCTGGATGATGACCAGCAGCGCTCGATGAACCTGCTCGTCATGCAGATGACGAAGGACAACAAGCGCAACGCCAAGCCGCAGGAGTAATTCCCGTTTTTCCGCAGCTTAAACGCAAAAGCACTCGCTTTTGCGCTTTTGCTGTGCCATTTATTCGGAATTACGATGCTGACCGCTGCTCCAGCGACAGTTTATCCGCCAGCATGGCAATGAACTCACCGTTCGTCGGCTTATCCTCCTTCGTCGCTACGCGGCAGCCGAACGCCTTGTTGAGCGTATCGATGCGTCCCCTGCTCCACGCAACCTCTATGGCGTGGCGAATGGCACGCTCCACCTTGCTGGCGGAAGTGTTGTAGCACTTGCCGATGCTCGGATACAGCTCCTTCGTGATGCGGTTGATCATGTCCGGATTGTCCACCACCATCTTCACCGCCGTCCGCAGGAACTGGTAGCCCTTGATGTGCGCCGGAATCCCGATGGTCAGGAATAGGCTCGCCAGCTTTTCGTCGATGGACAGCGAGCGTGCGCTTGCGTTCAGCGCCGTTCCCAGCGGCACAACGCCCTGCCCGCAGCTTTCCCGGATGCGCGCCGCCAGTGACGCCATGTCAAACGGCTTGACCATGTAGAACCGTGCGCCCAGCTGCACCGCGCGCATGATGAAATCGTCGCGCCCCAGCGCCGATACGACGATAATCTGCGGCGGATTCGCCAGCTGCTGCCGCCGGACTTCCTCCATCAGCGCAAAGCCGTCCATCTGCGGCATGATGAGATCAAGCACCATCACGTCCACGCGCACCTTGCCCAGCGCTTCGAGCGCCTCCGCACCGGACGGGCATTCCGCCACCACCTTCATGCCCTCTTGCCGCGCCAGATAGTCGCGCATTCCCCGGCGAAGGTCGCCGTTGTCGTCCACCAGCATAATCCGCATATCACCCATTGTTTTTCCTGCTCCCTTCAAACGCTTTTTTTCGGGACGCTCCGGTGCGCTCCGCCATCTTTCCGGCGTCTTTCGCCTTCCGCGCGTCCTTTCGATGGCATTATAGCACGTTGATTTCCGTTTGTGGGGAATCCGACGAAAGCTCCATTCATTCTCACCATCTTTCAAATTTGATTTGTTATCTATCGTTTTTCCACAGTTTCGTTCACGTTTTCGTGATTTTGCCGGAATAATCAGTGCCTTTTCGACGCATTTTCAGGAATCCCCGGCGCTTTTTGCGGTCAACCAAACCTGTGCAGCACGCAAAAACGCTATTGCGCAAGCGGATTTTCCGAAAACGTTTCGTGCATAAAAAAGCAGAAGCCTGCATCATTTCGGCTTCTGCTTTTCTTTTTTTGGGAGACAGCATTCTCGTCGCCTCCGCAGGTGCGATTTCCCCATGCGGCGGAGCAAGTCAAGAGACAAAAGCATCTCCCCGCGAAGGGAACGGAAGGGCGGCCGCAAAGCCCTGCCTTACGGCTCATACGACCACCGAATCGCATCCACCGTGCCGCTCGTGTTCAGCTCATAATCCAGCTGCCAAATGTGACTGTCGCCGGTTTCGACGCGGTAGCGGATGATTTTCGTGCCATCCTCCTGCTTGTAGATTTTGCCCTTGTTGAACTCGCTCTCATACAGCCCGCGGTTGCCCGATGGACTTTCCACCTGTCCGAAATCCTTGTAGACGCTGACGACTTCATCCTCCGTGCTGCCAATTTGCGTCTTGCGCGGCGCGGTGAACTCGTCCCGCGTCATGTACAGCTCCACCAGCACATTCGCTGTCCGCAGGCGCGCAAAGCACGCATAGCCCCAGTCGTAAGTGACTTTTTCCATGTCCATGCCGATGGTGTAATTGTACACGGTTTCCGTCGCCGTGCCCTCGCCGCACTTTTGCGTGAAAGCCTCTTTTGTCGTCGTGCCGAGCTTCCAGTCGCCCAATGTGTCATCCACCGTCATCATCGTTTTCATCCACGGCTTCTTGTTGAACTTGTAGCCGACTTCCTTGATGGTGCTGGATTTGCCGTACCCGTTGACGGAAATCGCCTTCAGCGTCACATTGCCGCCCGGCATTTTGATTTTCTCGCCCGTGGTGTACAGCGGGCTGTCCTCGTCTGGTGTTGAGCCGTCGATGGTGTAATAGATGGTGATGGTCTGTGCCACTTCGTCCGTGAGCGTGGCAGCATAGCCGGGGTTCTTCTCCAGCTGGTCTTTCGTCAGCGTGCCGGGGCGCAGGGTGATGCTGATACGCTTGTCGTATGTGTTGGGGGCAAGTGAAACATCCGGCTGCAAGGGCGTTGGCATGTAAATCTGGTAGCTGCCCTTCATCACGTCGCTGACCAAATCACCGTTGACGCTCACTGCCCGCAGCGACCAGTCGCCTTCGCCCAATTCAATCGGTCCGGTGTACAGCGTGCCTTCCTCCGGCAGCTGATTCAGGTCGTTGAACGTGTAGTACACGTCATAATCCTCCGCCACGGCAAAGGTAATCGTCTGCTTGGCGGTGTAGTAGCCCGCTGTAACGCTCGCGCCGGGCGTCGGCGGCAGGATGGACGTGCGCTGTGTGTTGAAGGACGTTACGCCCGTGGCCTTGTAGGCGACTGCCAGCAGCTCCGCCGCTTCCTTCTCGCGCCCCTGCGCCAGATAGATACGCACCTGATTGCGGTAGGCGTCCGACGCACTGGGCACAATGTCGGTGTACAGGTAGGCGTACACTTCTTCCGCCTTGTCCAGCTCGCCATTGGCTTCGTAGGCATTGCCCAGCATCAGCAGACCGGAGACGTTCGCGTTTTCCTTGCCGTCCTGCTCGTTCGCCTTCACAAAGTAATCAATCGCGCCGCTCAGGTCGCCGTTGTTCATGCGTTCCTCACCAACCTGCCAGAGCGCGGCGGAGTTCGCCTCCCTGCCCATGCGCGCCATCAGCACCTGACCGGGATCTGTCTTTGTCAGGAACATGTACGCGCCAAAGGCAAGGCCAATCATCGCCACAACTGCGCAGACCAGCACAACCATCCAGTTCGTGCCTCGCTGCAAATACTTTGCGGAACGCTTCGGGCCTTTCTCGTGTACGCGCGGGGCACGCTTTCCGTAGGCAATCTTCTCCTCCGGCGCATGGCTGGGAGTGAGGATTTCGCTGTCATAGAACGGCTCATCCTCGCCATAGACGCGCTTTTCCGCGTCGTGCGGGGCTGCCTCCTGGGGCGCGTCGGGCATGTCCTCCTCCATGGCACGGGAGGCGTTTCTGCGCCGCCGCTGCTGGGGTTTAGGCGGCTGCGGCGCCTGCTGGTGGGCCGCCAAATGTCTCCCCTGCCGGAAGGAGAGCAGGTCGCTGTCCTCCTGCTTCTCGCCGTCATCGGGCAGATTTACCGGCATCCCGCATCGGGGGCAGCGAACCGCGTCCGACGGCACATAGGCGTGGCAATTGGGGCATAGCATTGTGCTTTTCTCCTTCCATCAGGGGCGATTGTTGATGGTTTGACCGTTGATAACCAAATCAAAGCTGCACTTCAGGAATGCCGCCGCCTGTTCGCACATAACGATGCGGCTCATGTAGATTTGCAGGTATTCCATGACCGAGGACGATTCATCCATCGTCAATTCGTGGCGGATGATACGCTTCACCGGGTCAACAATCACGCGGTTCTCCTGAATGGAGAAGTTCACGCGGTCGTGAATGTCGTTCAGGTCGGGTTTGCCGCCGCGGACGCGCGTTTTGTGCGCATCGGACTTGTCGCCCAGCGCCAGCGCCGCCGAAACCGCGCTGGAGATGAACCCGCTCTGCTCCTCGTGATTGCCCACCGCGGTGATGATTTCCATCACGTCGTCCATTGCCATGCCCGTCTCGCGCAGGATAGGCAGCAGCAGCACCGCGCCCAGCGGCCCGTGGTCATGCCGATTGACGGAGTTGCCCACGTCATGCACCCACCCGGCAATCGCCGCCAGCTCCACCTCGCGCGGCGAAAAGTGCAGCGCTGCCAGAATACCCGCCGCCGTCCGGCTGACATAGCTGACATGGCGCGGGCCGTGCTCGGTGAAGCCCATCGCCGCCAAATAGCGGTTGCCCGCGCTGATGAGCGCCTTGATGTCCTCGTTTTTCTGAATATCCGCCAGTGTTACCATGGATTCTCCTTACTGCATCGGCGTGTCATCGTCCCCGTCGTCCATCGGGTGCAGCGCCTCGTATTCCGGGTCGTCGTAGAACTCGCGCTCCGGCGCTTCGCCACCCAGCTCCTCGATGGCGGCGCGCAGCTCGATAAAGTCCATGTAGCGGCAGTTTTCCTCGTTCGCGGCGGCGATGAGAATCGGCAGCGCGCGCGGGTCGCCAAGTTTCGCCAGATAGCTCGCGAACAGGGCGCGGCGGTTCGGGTTCTTCTCGAACAGGCGCACCGCCAGCTGATACACGTTCTCGTGGCCGGGGAAGTTCGCCAGCACATCCAAGAGCGCTTCCTGACCGGCTTCGTTCGCCTTGTTCAGGTTTTCCAGCATCGGCTGCAAGGCTTCCTTGCCCATGTCGCGCAGACTGTCCAGCGCGTTGTCCGCCAAATCATCCTTCATTTCGCGGTTCATCTGCCACTGGATGTAGAGCATCTTCGGCAAGGTGCTGCCCATGTCGCGCAGAAGTCCGATGGCGGTCATGCGCGCCTCCTCCGGGATGGCGTCGCTTTCGTCGCGCAGGAGGGTCAGCAGGCGCTTCTCGCACGGGCGGCCCACCGCCTGAATCTGCTCCATCAGCATATCCGGCACGGGGATGTCCTTCTGGCAGTACTGCACCATCCAGTCCACCAAGTCCTTCGCGTCCTCGAACTGCGTGAAGTACGCGCCGGGCGTCACACCGTCGAGCCACTTCGCGGGCATGTTCAGGAACTCCGTGTACACGCGAGGCAGATCATCCTCCATCTCGTCGTAGGTCTTATATTCGCCGCGGTGCTCCTTCATCCACTTCGCCGTGAAATCCGCGAACCGCTCGTCAAAATTGATGCACTTCATGCTGTATTCTCCTTATTCCCGCGTTGCTTTTTCCAGCAGCTGCTTGAGTTCCTCCGTCGTGAAGTGATACTGCTGATGGCAGAAATGGCAGCCAAGCTCCGCGCCGGTATCCTCGTCGATGATGGTCTGCAACTCCTTGCGCCCCAGCGAAATAAGCGCCTTTTCCATGCGCGCGCGGCTGCATCCGCAGTGATAGCGCAGGGGCGTACGGTCGAGGACGACCGGCTTCATGCCGCGGAACCAGTCTTCCAGCAGCTGCTCCTTGGGCGCTTCGGTCATTTCGCGGCTGATGTCGGCAAACATCGGGCTGCGAAGTTCAAGCTGCTCAAGCGTTTCCTCCTCGCACCCCGGCATCGGCTGAACGAGCAGTCCGCCCGCCTTCAGCACCACGTCGCCATTCACCAGCACGCCCAGCGACACCAGCGACGGCTGCTGTTCGGACACGGTGAAATACTGCGCGAAATCAATGCCAAGTTCGCCGCTGACCAACTCAATCGTGCCGACATACGGCTCTTTCAGTCCCAAGTCTTTGATAACGGTCATGCGCCCGGTATGCCCGATCGCTCCGCCGACGTCGAGTTTGCCATCCGCGCGCAGGGGGAGTTCGACCCGCGCATCATCCGCGCAGACCTTCACGTCGCCGTGATTCGCCACCGCCACGATGGTTCCCATCGGGCCGTCGCCGTGGATATTGACCGTCACGGACTCATTATCGCCCTTCATCATCACGCCAAGCATACTCGTCGCGGTCATCAGCCGCCCCATCGCCGCCGTGCAGACGGGCGTTGCGCCATGAATGTCCGCCGCGCGCTGTGCCATCTGCGTCGTTTCGCACATCATCACGCGCACCTGACCATCCATCAGCGTCAGGCGAATCATTTCATCCCCTTGATGCCGTTCTATCATTTCTTCACTCATAACAAGTACCTCCTACCAGAGGCGCTGCCTCTGGACTCCGGCAGGGGCGCTGCCCCTGCACCCTGCAAGGGAGTTCCTCCCTTGACCCTTCCGCGCGATTCAGTTGGTGACGACTGCATACAGTGTCCGCGTGTTTATCCGTGAGAAGAATAGAACATCAGCCGCCATTCGACCGCTATCAAAAGTCGAATGGCGGCTTTCATTTGTAAAAACTTCACTTGCCCCTTTCCAAACATCCTAAAACGTGGTATGCTTAAATTGAAGAAATCTCCGAAAGGAAGGATTCACCGATGAAACGCTTGCTTCGCGGGCTGTGTGCCCTCTTGCTGATGACCTTGCTCCTGCCCACGGCGCTCGCCGCCAAAGCCACCCCGACGCCCCCGCCGGTTGCGATTTCCACTGAAGCGCCCGTGCAGCCGCCGGAGCAGATTCAGCAGGTGCTAGATATTGCCTATAACGAATGGGCGGAGCTGAACGGCAAGACGCTCAAAAACGTCAATAAGTACACCGAGTGGCGCGGCAAGGGCATCGGCTTCGGCTGGTGCGGCGGCTATATCACCTGGTGCATGATGCAGGCGAACGTCGAGATGGAGGAACTGGAAGCGGTCAAGAAAGCCGCGAAGGAATCCGAGGACGGCGTGTTCGTGCAGGTGGAGGGCGTCCATCACGTTAAGGAGGCCAGCGTCGGCAAGCTCCTGCGCGGCTATCAGCTGATGAACCGCACGACGAATGTGCCGCAGCCGGGTTTCCTGCTGGTGTACGGCTGCTCGTTCAACAAGACGATTCACGTTGCGCTGGTGTACGACGTGAAGGACTTGGGCGACGGCAAATACCGCATCACGACGCTGGAGGGGAATATGGCAAGCCGCGTCAAGATGTACATCCACGACTACGACATGAACGCCGAGGTGAACACGAACAAAAAGACCTCGACAAACCTGTCCGAAGTGCCGGAGGACGAACGCGAGATTCCGGCGAGTGACTGCGTGGATTACACGGTCGTGACGGCAAAACCGAGCAACTCGACGTCGGGAAAATATGCGTACTATGTGAACTGCTTCCTGATGCCGTATGTGCCGGGGGAAGACGCGGAGTAACCGCATTCCCCAAGAAAGTCAGAAAGGAGAGGAACGCCCTTGTCCAGACGGAATGAGAACATTTTTGAGGAAAAATCCCATCTGGGGCGCAAAATCGGCGTGACACTGCTGGTCGTGCTGCTATTGACGTTTGGTGCGGGTACGGTGGCGAACTTTGCCATCAGCAATACCGTCAAGACGCTGCGGCAGACCGTCACCATTCCCGATTTGCCCAATTCGCTGGATCAGTGGTCGATTCTTCTACTGACGGATTTGAATGGGGAGTACCGCGGGCTGAATCAGGCGTCGATTGGCAAAGCGGTCGGCACGCGCGCAGTCTCCTGCGTCATCATGACGGGCAATATGATTGGCGAGAACGGCGACGCGGCGCCGGCACTGGCGCTCCTTGAGCAGCTTCCGGCGGGGTCGAAGGTGCTGTTCCTGCCCGGCAGCGGCGACCCGTCCCCCTATGCGACGACGGCGCACGCCTCCCTTTCGCCTTATGCGGATTGGGCGCAGGCGCTCATTGACGCGGGCGTGACGCTGCTGGATGTCCCCGTGTCATTCACGCGGGAAAAATCCACCATTTGGTTTGTACCGGAGGATTTGTATACACTCAACATCCCCAGCGCGCGCAAGGCATACCAGAAGCAGCTGGACGGCTTGAATGCCCTGCCGACGCTGACGGCTGATCAGGCGGCGCTCCAGCGGCTGGCGGTCTATCAGCTGGACAGGCTTGACCGCATCGAGGCGGCCATGGCGGAAATGATGGACAAGGACATGCAAGTCTGTGTGAGCGGAATGCCGCTGACGCAGGAGTACATCACCACCGCGAAGCAGAACGCCGACCCGAAAGCCGTCTGCGCGATGAACAATGTGGACTTGATTGTCACGGGCGGCTACTGCGGCGGGCAGTGGCGCATTCCGGGCGTTGGTGCGCTGTATGTGCCGGAACTGGGCTGGTTTCCGGAGGACAGTCAGGTGCAGGGACTAAGCTTCTTTGGCGGAATTTGGCAGTATATTAGCCCCGGACTGGGCAAAGGGCTGATTTACCCGTGGTGGATGAGCTTCCGCCTGTTCAACTCGCCCGCGGTGACGACCATCACACTGTCGAAAAACATTTCGTAAAAAAAGAAAAAATGCGGCAGGAATCCTGATAGATTGGGCGAATATCTACTTTATGAATGCGCGCAATGGGCGCAACCAGCACAAAAAAGAGACGGAGGACAAGCATATGGCGGCAATCCTTTCCATCAACGCGGCTGGGCAATCCGGCAAGAAAATCAACAAGAACATCTACGGCCATTTCTCGGAGCACCTCGGACGCTGCATTTACGGCGGCGTCTATGTGGGTGAAAACTCCGACATCCCCAACGTCAATGGCATGCGCACGGACGTGGTGCAGGCGCTGAAGAAAATCGGCGTGCCGGTGCTGCGCTGGCCGGGCGGCTGCTTTGCGGATGAATACCACTGGGAGGACGGCATCGGCCCGAAAGAAACCCGCAAGCGCATGGTGAACACGAACTGGGGCGGCGTAGTGGAGGACAACTCCTTCGGCACGCACGAGTTCATGGAACTGTGCCGCCAAATCGGCTGCGAACCCTACGTCAACGCGAACGTCGGCTCCGGCACGGTGCGCGAAATGGCGGAATGGGTGGAGTACATGAATTCCACGGGCGATTCCACCGTTGTGCAGAAGCGCTGGGCGAACGGGCACAAGGAGCCGTTCAACCTCAAATACCTCGGCGTGGGCAATGAAAACTGGGGCTGCGGCGGCAACATGCGCCCGGAATACTATGCCGACGAATACCGCCGCTACCAGACGTTCTGCCGCAACTATGGCGACAATAAGCTCTACCGCATCGCCTGCGGGCCCAGCTCCGGCGACTGGAACTGGACGGACAAGCTGATGGAGCGTGCCGGGCGTTACCTCGACGCCATTACCCTGCACCACTACACCGTGCCGTATGCATGGGACAAGAAAGGCAGCGCAACTGATTTCGATGCGGACGAATACTACCTTACCCTGCGCAATGCCGCCTACATGGACACGCTGATTCGCGGCCATCTGGCGATTATGGACAAGTACGACCACGAGCACCGCGTCGGGCTGATTGTCGACGAATGGGGAACGTGGTTCGACTGCGAACCCGGCACGAATCCGGGCTTCCTCTATCAGCAGAACACCATGCGCGACGCGATGGTAGCGGCGCTGACACTGGATATCTTTAACAGCCACTGCGACCGCGTGGTCATGGCGAATATCGCGCAGATGGTCAACGTCCTGCAGGCGGTTATCCTGACCGACGGCGCGAAGATGATCTGCACGCCGACGTACCACGTCTTCGAACTCTACAAGGCGCATCACGATGCGAACTATCTGCCGTCCGCCATCACCTGCGGCGAGTGCGGCGGCGTGAAGCAGCTGACCGCGACCGCCTCGGAGAAGGAAGGTGTCATCACCCTGACGGCGACGAACACCTCCTGCACCGAGGCGCTGGATGTGGTGGTGCACCTCTCCGGCGCGTCTGCAAAGAACGTGACCGCGCGCATCCTGACGGGCGATATGCACGACAAGAACACGTTCGAGGATGCGGAAAAGGTGACGGTGAAGCCGTTCGACACCGTCCGCATGACGGAAACGGGTCTCAATATGACGCTGCCCGCCTGCTCAGTGGTGGAGGTCACGATTCGTGGCTGATGCGCGAAAGCCCTGCCGCTGCACGCTGCTGGAAAGCGGTCAGGCGGACATGGCGAAGCTCGTGCGGGACTATGTGGATTCGCTCTCGGCGGACGAGAAGACCGACGAAGCGACCTACGCCGCGCGCCTGAACATCTGCCGCACCTGCGACGACCTGCATAGCGGAACGTGTGCGCTCTGCGGCTGCTACGTCGAAGCGCGCGCCGCGAAGAAGCGGCAGGGGTGTCCGGATGTGCCGAAAAAGTGGGGCGCGGAGGAAGCGGAATAGCATAGAAAGTCGCCGCCGGGAGGAGCGAAAATGTCCTTCCGGCGGCGATTCTATGTGGGTGATGTGCATTATGCGCCATACAGCGCATCGTTTTTTGCTAACAGGTACAAGCAGTATTGATTCATGCTAATTCCTTCACTGCGAGAGTGCTCTGCCAAAGAACGGTGCAGCGATTTGGGAATGCGGAGCTTGAATTGACCAGAGTAAGCGGTTGGCAGATTCGGCTCATGGATAACAAGCCCCTCTTCCAATGCTGCCGTCAACCATGCGCGCTTCGCATCCTCTGCGTTCCGAACGACATCCTCCATCGTTTCGCCGCAGGTCAGGCATCCCGGCAAGTCAGGGTAGCTGCCAACAAATCCGCCTTCATCAGAATCAGGGATGATTTCCAAAGGATAGGGCAAGGCCATATACTGTTCAAGCGTTTTCATGACGATTCGCCTCACTTTCAACAATATTGCGAACCATTCGACATATACTTTCTTAATGGGCTCATGCTTAGGAATGGTGATTGGCTGGCAGCCGGGCTTGCGGAAGGTATAGTGACTACTGCCGCTGCGAGGGGAAAACATTTGGTAGCCGTAGTCTCTAATACTTTACGCAGTTCATCGAATCACAAGTCCTTTGATAAGGACAAGATTCGTTGCAATAGTTTTTCCCACTCCGACATCAAATCATCCCTTCCGCTTTTATTATAGCTGGTGTCATGGGTGGTGTCAAGAAAAAACGCGGTAAAATACTATTTCCAGATTCACCTGCGCCATCTGCTTGCGCCTTTTCCCTTCTGGCGTCCGCTCATTCCACTTAGCGTAGCGCTGCTACGCTGCGTTTCATTCACGTTAGCCAGAATGAAAAATTCGCGGCGCATCTTGGCGCATTCTTATCTGGAAATAGTATAACGCAAAATTTCGCCGCCGGAAGGACATTCCCCATCCTTCCGGCGGCATTTTATATATCCAAATTAGTTCGCAATCATCGCCTGCGTTTCCGCCCAGCCCTTTTCCACCGTCTGCTGGTGGCTCATGGCGTAGGGGCCGATCGCCGTTACCTGCGCCTGCGTGCGCGGGAAGTGGATGCACAGATGGCCGGGGAAGTTGTTGTCCGTGATGTGCTGCACCTCGTGCGGCATGGAGTGGGTCGTCGCCATACGAACCGTGCCGTCAGCGAAGATGACCCAGACAGCTTTGGGTGTCCATGTGTTGCCGCCGAATGCCTGCTCCAGCTTCGCCGTGTCTGCCGCGGTCAGCGGTTCGGCTTCGGCGTGCTTGCCGTAGGAGAACATGTGAACCTGCCACGAGATGCCCGTGGAGTAGTCGTAGACCGTCGCGTAGGGGTACTGGCGGCAGGCGCTGCGCACCGTCGAGTACCAGTACTCGTAGACGACGTTCTCCGCGCTGACCTTCGTGGTTGTGCCAATGTCGTTAGAGATGTTCGGGGTGGGGGTTGCGGTGGTGTTCGGGCGCGCGGTGTTCTTGCCAGTGGCGCTGCTGCTGTTGAGCGACGCAATTGTGTTCTTGCCCGCAACGCCATCCACATACAGGGCGTTCGCCAGCTGGAAGTCACGCAGCGCCTGATATGTTTTGACGCCGAAGATGCCGTCCGCAGAACCCGACGTGAGGTAGCCGAGGTCAATCAGCCGCTGCTGCATTGCCTTGACCGCCGTGCCGTTGTCGCCCCGGTGGAGCGCGGAGGCGCTGGCAATCACCGATGCGGCAGAGGGCGTATTCACAGGCGCAATCGTCGGCGCGGGGGTCGGGGTGGCGGCAGAGGCGGAGTAGAGGGCAATTAGCGTTTTGTTGCCCGCCACGCCGTCGCGGGTGAGTCCGTTTCGCTTCTGGAAGTTGTAGACGGCTTCGGCGGTCGCTGTGCCGTAAATGCCGTCTGCCGTGCCGGAGAGGTAGCCAAGGGTAATCAGCCGCTGCTGGAGCGCGCGGACGGCTTCGCCCGTCATGCCGCGGCGGAGGGTGACGCTCACATCCACCGATGCGCCCGCCATGATGCCGTCGCTGCCGATTGCGGTTGCGGAGTAGAGCAGCACCTGCGTGTCATAGCCCGCGACGCCGTCCACCGACAGCCCGTTCATGCGCTGGAAGGCGCGGATAGCCGCTGCGTCGTCCGCCATGCAGACCCCGTCGCGGCGGGAATTGTAGTAGCCCAGCGCCGTCAGCCGCTCCTGCAAACGCAGCACCGCGTCGCCGCTCGTGCCTTGGCGGATGGTAACGACGTTGTCCTTCGTGATGGGCGCGGGGGTCGGAGTCGCTGTCGCCAGCGGGGTGGCCGTTGGCGCGGGGGTAACGATGTAATCCGCCGAAATTGCCAGATAGCTGAACAGCACCTGATAAGTGCTTGCGCCTGCAATGCCATCGGCGCTCAAACCGTTCTTGGCTTGGAACTCCTTCAGCGCGTTCACGCTCGCCGTGCCGAAAATGCTGTCCGCGACGCCGGAGAGATAGCCCAAATCAATCAGCCGCTGCTGCACAAGGCGCGCGTCATTGCCGGTCGAACCCTTGCGGACGGTTGCGGCAGGCGTGGTCAGCGGGGGCAGGTCGGTCGGCGCGGGGGTTGCGGTCACGGTCACTTCCATGGTCGGCAGCGTACCGGGGGCGGCGGCAGCGCTCATCAGCTTCTCCTGCGTCGCCGTGCCGCACGCGCCGTCGGCCTTTAAGCCGTTCGCTTTCTGGAATGCCTTGACCGCAGTTTGCGTCGCTACATCGTATACGCCGCTGATTTCGCCGTCATAGTAGCCCAACTGGATCAGCCGCGTCTGCACGGTAGAGACGAGCACGCCCTGGTCATGCAGACGGATGGTGATGCCGGAGAGGGCGGGAAGCGTCTTGATGGAAACCTTCGTGCCGGAGGAATTCTTGGGCTGACCGTGGAAAATCAGCGCTTGCAGATTCGCGTCCGCAATGCCGTTCATGGGCAGGCCGTTCATCTTCTGCAAGGCGATAACCGCCTGCGTGGTGGTGGTACTGTAAGTGCCGTCGGGCGTGCTGGTCAGGTAGCCCAGTTCCGCCAGCGCCTGCTGGAGCGCAAGCACCTGATTGCCCGTCGAGCCGTTTTGCAGCACTTTGTAGGTGCTGTCTTCTAAGATAGGCGCGCTGGTCGGCACAGCCGTCGGGGCGGCGGTCGGTTCCACCACCGTCAGCAGCTTCAAATACGCCGTCATGCAGTAGCCCGTTTTTTCCTGATACGTCACCTGCGCCCAGTCGCCGCTGACGCCGTGGATGATGACGGTCGCGCCCTTGGGGATGGTGGTCACGCGCGCGCTGGTGGTGGAGCGGGTCGTGCGCAGATTGACGGAGGATTTCGTCGTCGTGTAGTACGGGAAGCCATACGCGACGCCGCCGGATTCGGACGTGTTTGTCGTCACCTGCTCGGCGTATTGCTTGAAGATATAGCCGACTTGCCCGTCATAGGTGACGCAGAGGAAATTGCCGCTTGCGCCCGTGACGGTCAGAATCGTTCCCTTCGGGATACGGGCGATGATGTTGCTCTCCGCCGACGAGGGGCTGCGGCGCAGGTTGGTATCCGCATTCACGGACGCGCTGTAAGGATAGCTTGTCCCCGCCGCCAGCGAGAAGGCGGTCAGGCTGCCCAGCAGACAGCAGAGCGCCAGCAGGCAGCACAGGAATCGGCGTGTGGTAGATTTGGTCATGAGCCCGTTCCTCCTGAAAGTAAGACTATTTCCGGCATGTATTTCGGTTGCAAATTGCGTTTGTCCATCAAAAAAGCCGGGGCAGAACTCCCCAGCTTCATTGTACCGATTTGGGCGGAAAATGTCAATCGTTCGCGCATTCTTTTGCGTGATGGTTGGGTGAATTTACAATTATGCTTTTGAAATGTGTGGAAGGGATGGCGATGCCGAAGGGGTCAAGGTGACGATTGGAAAGCCCCCTTGTCGCGTCTGCAGACGCGAGCCCCCTGAAACAAATACATCCATGCGTGTGAGAAACAGACGTATGGAATGCAGACTGGATTCGGGAAAGGGCATCCCTTCCCCCTTCTGCCAGCGCCGCTGTATCCTTCCGTATCGCTCACACCGCCGTCAGCGCCGACCAGGCAATGGAGAGCAAGTGCGGGAAAGGCATCAGGCATCGCCGCCGCCCAGATACCGCCTGAGGACAGCAGCCAGCGTCGCCAGCTCCAGCGGCTTGGCGATGTGCTCATTCATGCCGACCGTCTTGGCGGCCTGTACATCCTCGGTAAAGGCGTTGGCGGTCATGGCGACAATCGGCACACGCTTGCAGTAATCGCGCGCGCTGCTGCGGATGGCGCGGGTCGCGTCGTAGCCGTTCATCCGCGGCATCTGAATGTCCATGAACACCATGTCGTAATATCCGTCGGGGCAGTTAGCCAGACAATCCACCGCCTCAATGCCGTCCCACGCGCAATCGACCGTCAGCCCGCTCATTTTCAGCAGTTCTGCGGCAATCTCGGCATTGAGCTGATTGTCCTCTACCAGCAGCACGCGCCGCCCGGGCTTCCTGCCGCGCGCTTTCCCGTGGCGAGAACAGACATTGCGCCGCGGAAAAAATCAAAAACTTGCCCAACACCCCTTGACAGTGGGGCAAAGGTATGGTATACTATTTCCTGTCGCCGGATGAATCGTCTGGTGCATGTGGTCTGTTGGCTCAGTTGGTAGAGCACATCGTTCACATCGATGGGGTCACTGGTTCGAGTCCAGTACAGACCACGCAATCCTCGATCTGCAAAGGTCGGGGATTTTTTGAAATCACAAGGAATACTTTTGATGCATGTTTACTGACGAACGCCAGAAGAGAGGAAAAAGAAAATGCAAAGCCGTAATTGTCCGAAATGCGGGAAAACGATGACCTTTGAAGGAGGTAATGAACCGACTTTTTGCTCTAACTGCGGTGAGCGGCTGAATGGTCAGCGTGATGCGGAGATAATAGCTCCTGATAATCTTTTAACCAGCCAGATGGTAACGGAAGAGGAAAAGCAGATTTTGCTTAAAAAACTGGAAATTGAAACCAAAAGGACTGGATTTATCGAAAGAACAAGAAAGATTCGCGTGATTTGTGGAACAATTCTGTGTCTTGTTGCTACGGTTCTACCAATTGTGACAAGCAAGGTGCAGCCGGACTTTGGAATGGAACTGATTGTTTTTATAACAACTCTGATTATCTCCAAAAAGCCCGGAAATACGGGCATTTCACGGGATATAAGAACTGAATTTACTACCGATTTACTACTTTCGGATTGAGCTTTGACACGCTTCCGCTTCCCGTGAAGCCCACCGCCCAAATAGTGACACATCGAAAATCGAATACGACACCACAGACAGCGGCGTTCTCTTTTCCCCTTTGGGGAGATCAGGACGCCGCTTTTTTGCGCCCAAAACCAGAAAGGAGGCGACCGCCTATGTACTTTACTTCCGGCAGCGACCGAGCCTTTGAACAGCTCATGCAGACGAGGCCGGGCGCAGATCATTTTGACAGCGGCGAGGCCGGAGCGCCGGAGGACTGCGGCACCTGCCGTTTCTACCGCCCGCACTGGAAGTACCAGTTTTGTGTGTATGAGGAATGCCCCTACCAGCCGGGCAAGCTCACCGCCCTTGACGGCGCGGTGAAATTTCAAGTGAAAGGAGTGGACGACGAGATGGCAGTTTTTCGAGTGGAGAAAAACCGGGGCTACACGGTGATGTCCAACCACCACCTGCGGAACAAGGATTTGTCCCTGAAAGCCAAGGGCTTGCTGTCGCAAATGCTGTCCTTGCCGGAGGATTGGGATTTTACGCTGAAAGGCTTGTCCCTTATCAACCGGGAGCAGATTGACGCGATCCGGGCGGCTGTCCGGGAGTTGGAACAGGCGGGTTATATCGTGCGTTCCCGTGAGCGTGACAGCCAAGGCCGCCTGCGCGGGGCTGATTACATCATTTACGAACAGCCCCAGCCTGTGCCGGATTCACCTACATTGGAAAATCCAACATTGGATAATCCAACGCAGGAAAAGCCTACGCAG
>ERZ857965.338-NODE-338-length-70793-cov-5.064039_pt1 | contig 70793 bp, 65 predicted proteins | sample MGYA00519758_ERZ857965 | MGnify/ENA primary metagenome ERZ857965 (study PRJEB31778, sample SAMEA3449381) | human gut metagenome | biome: human gut; feature: human-associated habitat; material: faeces | place: United Kingdom | collected 2010/2012 ... | reverse complement strand
ATTTTAATATTGTTATTTTCTTCAAAATATTTATATAATATTTTACAATCTTAATATAATATAAAACAAACATTTAGTAAAATAAGGGGGGACTTATATTGATTTATAATTTAATAAATGCTATATATTTTAGTTTTCTTTTTTACGTTTTTTATAGTGTTTTTCATAGAGTAGAAATATATATTAAAAAATCAACCCAGGATGGTACACATAGTGAGTCATATAAAACAATGTATAGCAAATATTTAAAATCAAACCGTATTTTAATGGCTATTATGATGGGTTGTTTTCGTTTTGCAGAGGATTATACTAACACAATATTTTCTATGGCTATAGGTATTGTGGTAATACTATGCTTAAAACCTATTTTTGAAAAATATTATCCAAAACCTAAAGGGAATTTGTAATATATTCATATTTTACTATGCATAGCTTTAATATATCAAATTATATAAATAGTACTTTAATATAGCATTTTGAGAGGGGGGAATGATAAATGGACTTTTTTATAGACATAATAGAATCTACTGCGATGTTTTTAGAAACAAAAGCTAAGTTTTTTATGAGTATTAATAATAAAGATGAAGAGAAAAAAAGAAAAAAATATTTTTCTATAGTATTTATATTAGTAATTATATCAGGGTTATTAGGCATGATGTATTAATAAGTTTATATAATAAATAAATTACAATTTATAGAGCAGATTTAGTTAACAATTTTAATATATTATGAACAATTTATAGCAAATTAGAAAAATAACCATACTTTATAATTCAAATCATTAAAAATACTAGGTATGGTTATTTTATGCCATTATTATCACGAAGTAAGCTAACATAGTCATAATAGAAAATACTTATGTGTAAGAGTTTACACAAGAGGGAATACATGAGATAATGAAAAAGTAATAAATGAAAAATTAGAAGGACTAAATAAGAGTATAAGTATTAAGTTAATAAAGCAAATTTGTATGTTTAGGTAAGTAAAATTTTGCTAAAACACTGCTCAAAAATATAATCCTGAGAAATAGATACATAAACAAAATATAATTAAATTTTATTAATAAGGAATTAATATAGGAGATTATGATGTATTTTACATATATAATAAGATGCAAGGATGATTCACTTTACACTGGATATACAACAGATATAGTTAGAAGAATGAAAGAACATGAAAGTGGTGTAAATTGCAAATATAGCAGGGTAAAGGGGTTTAAAAGATTAGAAACTTACTTTATAGCTGATAGTAAAAGCAATGCTATGAAGCTTGAATATTATATAAAAAGACTAAATAGGAATAAGAAGTTATGGATTATTAAAAATCCAAAGGAATTTTTAGAAACATTGGAAAATAAAGAATGTTATAAACTTCCACATAATGAATAAAAGGAGCATCTATTTTATAAAAAATAATAGATGCTCCTTTTTCTTAATATGATTTTATAATATATTAAAAACTGTTGATAATTTTTCTATCAATAGGTTTTAAAAAATAAAAAATAATATATTTAGCAATAGATATATTCAAAGTAAATTTTAAGTTAATACTAGTTTTTATATGGTACTTTTTTAGGTGGTGTATATTTTTCAGTTTTTCCAGTAGGACCCATAGCACCTTTAGGACCAACAGGACCTTGAGGACCCATAGGACCGACAGCACCGGCAGGACCCTGAGGGCCAGTAGGGCCTTGAGGACCCATAGCACCAGCAGGGCCTTGAGGACCAGTAGGACCAGTAGGGCCTTGAGGACCCATAGGACCGATAGCACCAGCAGGACCTTGAGAACCCATAGCACCTATAGCACCAGCAGGACCTTGAGGACCCATATCACCCTTAGCACCTTTAACACCAACAGGACCTTGAGGACCCATGTCACCCTTAGGACCAGCAGGACCTTGAGGACCCATAGGACCCATATCACCTTTAGGACCTTGAGGGCCAGGAGGGCCTTGGATACCTTGAACTGTACCAACATTACATAATGGATTTACATAAGTTTCTTTTCCTAAATCTACATATTGTATAGAAGATAATTTAACATATATAGGTCCTTTTCCAGAGCAAGTTTTACCCATAACAGCACATTGATTTACTTGTTTTATTTTTAATCTTAGTATACAGTCGCTATCTACTAATTTTAAACCAACAACTCTTCCCATGCATTGACATAATATCTGATATATTTGAACGTCACATAAGTTTATAGGATATACAAACATAGATTCCATATCAGGTTTTACGTTGCAATAATCTTTCTTTTTAGTTTTACATGATGGTTTTGAAGTTTGGCAACCACAAATTTTGTCTTTGCTAATATAGTCTTTATGCATAAACAACACTCCATGATAAATATTTTAGTAGTTCATAACTACATACTATAGATATATGATTAAATTGACAAAAAAGAGACACTCTATAATAGATCAAATTATAATGTTACTAAAATACATATTATATTTAACATAAATTTAATGACAAGTTTAATTAGATATGATATATTACACTTACGTACCTAAAATAGTGCGGTTGAATTTAAGTCACTAAATTTTATGGAGGATTTTATGAAGATAGATTGGAATAAAAAGTACACAACTATATCAGTCTATGCATTTTTAGTAATATGTGCTAGCATAATATTTTTTAGTATAATAGGTGAAATTGATGCATTTACTACTAAATTAGGGTGGGTAGTATCTACATTACAACCATTTATAATAGGATTTGTAATGGCATATTTATTCAACTTTATATTAGTATTTTATGAAGAAAAAGTATTAGTATTTGATTTAGTTAAAAATCTAAAGAAAAAATCTAAGAGAGGAATATCTATAGTACTTACATACTTAACAGTATTTTTTATAATTGCTTTATTTATGCAGTTTGTTCTTCCTCAATTAGTAGATAGTATAGCAGGACTTGTTAATGATGTACCTACATATGTGTCAAATGCAACTAAATTAATAGAAGAGCTAACTAGAAATTTAGATGCAAACAATGAATATGTAGGAATGGCTATGGAAAAGTGGAACGAAATAGTAACATATACTATAAACGTAGTAACTAATGTACTTCCGATACTTGGAAACGCACTTAAAGTGGTAGCATCAAGTATATGGAATATAGTTTTAGGATTAATTGTATCAATATACTTATTAATAGATAAAGAAAAGTTCTGTGCTTTAAGTAGAAAGATAACTTGTGCATTATTTAATGAAGAACATTCACAAATAGCAATAGATCTTGCTCATAGAACTAATGATACATTTGGTAAATTTTTAAGTGGTAAAATAATAGATTCAGCTATAATAGGTATACTAACATTTATAATACTTACAATATTTAAAATGCCATATACAATACTTATATCTGTTATAATTGGTATAACTAATATAATACCATTTTTCGGACCGTTCTTTGGTGCTATACCATCATTTGTAATAATAATGTTTGTATCACCAGTTAAGGCACTATGGTTCTTACTTATAATACTTATAATACAACAATTAGATGGTAATGTTATAGGACCTAAGATATTAGGAGATTCTATAGGAATATCAGCATTTTGGATATTATTCTCACTTTTAGTGGCAGGAAAAATATTAGGATTAGTTGGTATGATAATAGGTGTTCCGTTATTTGCTATAATATATTCTATAATAAAAGATATAACAGAGTCTAAATTAAGAAAAAAAGGACTTCCAACTGAAACCAGTGATTATATGAAAAATGCTAGAGATTAATCTCTAGCATTTTTTATATACAATAATTACTAAACAACAAAAATATAATCATTATTTACAGGCGATAAACGATAAAAATTGACACGAGTTAAAAAAATATATAAAATTAAAGTAATGAATATTGGCAGTTTATATAACAAGGAGAGGAAATTATGCGAAACATTAGAGTAATTACAGATAGTGCTTGTGATTTAAGTACAGAACTAGTTAAAAAGTATGGAATTACAGTAATACCTTTAAATATTCACATTGGAGATGAAACGTTTGTTGATAGGAGTGTGAAAAATAGTGAATTTTACAAGAAAATGTCACTATCCAAAGAACTTCCAAAAACTTCGCATCCATCAACAGAAACCTTTTTAGAAAATTATGAAGGTGATGAAGATTTAATAGTTATAACAATATCTTCTCAATTATCATCAACATACTATACAGCAAGTTTGGCACAAAATATGTGTGAGCAAAATGATAAAACAAGAAAGATTGCTGTAATAGATTCAGAAGTAGGTTCTATCGGGCAAGGTCAATTAGCAGTTATAGCAACTAAATTAATAGAAGAGGATAGAAGTTTTGAAGAAATAGTGGATATTTTAGAAAAAATAAAAAAACGAATAATATTTTATGGTGTTTTAGAGAATTTAGATAATGCTATTAAAAGTGAAAGGATAAGTCCATTGACTGGCAAAATAGTAGGTGCATTAAATTTTAATGTAATTATAAATATCGGAAATAATGTTGTTAAACCTATAGGCACAGCTAAAGGTTATGATACTGCACTTGCATCAATTCAAAATTTGGTATTTGATAGAATTGGTGATGTCAGCAAAAAGTCATTATTTATTGGACACGCTAATAATTTACCAAAGGCTATAATTATGAAAAATATTATGACAAAGTATAATGAGTTTGAAAGTGTACACATAGTTGAAGTAGGTGCTTCAATAGGTACTTATACAGGTGAAGGTGCTATTTTAGTTAGTGTTTTATAATAATATAAATTTAAGCTAATGTTTTTGTATAAAACTACCTAGTAAGTTGCTTTATACAAAAACAATATTTAAAAAAAGATTAGTATTCGTGAAATTTAACCAAATACTAATTTTTTTATTTATACGGATATAAATTATAATAGACTAACAATAAATCAACCATTTTTCCATAACTTTTAACACCTTCAGAAACACCATTAGCTTTAAGGTAAGTATTATTAATTTCATTTGAAATATTATCGATCTTTCCTTCGTATCTTTTCCAAAACTCTTTATTATTTCTTAAATCAAACAAAACATCTTCAGATATACTTTTAGATAAAGCAATATAAGTATCATAATCAGTAGAGTAAAGAGCATTAGCTGTATGATTTAAAGCTAAAATATATCCTGAGTACTTAAAGTCTATATCAGGATGATTTATAGAAGCCAAATAAGCTATAAAATTAGCTTCATCTTCACTAGCATAACCTCTTTGATGAGCCATTTCATGCAATGTTGTAGATGGTATATAAATATCAGGTATTGCTACATTTACATTAGCCTCACCCGTAAATGGAAAATAAATACCAGTTATACCTGTATAACACATAAGTTTAGATGACATAACATATTTTGCATTACTATAATTTCCTGATAGATTAGGTAACAAATCTAATATATTTTCATATCCAAGATAAGCTCTATTTATTATTCCTTTATAATCAGTATTAGCTTTCATAATACCATCACTTGACTTAACAAGTTTTCTAGTTTCGTTAGCATTTTCTATTAAGAATTCATATAAATTTGCCAAGTCTTCTTTAGTTTTATCTATACCAGATATAGATTTATTATATTTAAAATTATAATTTTCTATTAAAGTAGTCTCAAGGGGCATCCTATTATAATTTAATCCCCATAAAATTATAAATAAAAAATAAAATATAGATATTATTGATAAAATATTAAGTAAAGAATTTTTTATAAAAACTTTTAATTTATTTGGACTATTTATAATTATGTAAATTGTATAAATAATAAATAAAGCTATAGATATAACTATTAAATACATTGTAATATCATAAATAGAAAATGGAAAAATTCCACTTATATTACTTAAAATTTCAACTATAAATTTATTTATACTAATTGAATAATATTTTTCTATAAAATGAGGATATCTTGATAATACAGTGTTAATAAAAATAGATAATGGAAAAAGTAATAATGATAATAGTTTTAATTTTTTAATCATAAATCACCTCAAAAAAAGTACTATACTTATATTATATAATAATTGCTAAATTATGCTAAATATATTATAGTGATAGAATAAAGTATAAGGGAAAGGAAAAAAATATGAAAGAATTAGTTATAAAACTTACAAGAGATAATTTTAATTTTAGATTTAAACAATATGAGGGAATGTATTTTCATGCTAATATAAATGAAGATAGTGAAGTGATAAAATATAAAATAACAAAGGACAAAGAAGGAATAGAGCTTAAAGAATTTGGTAATACTCATATTAAAGACAATATGCTTTACATTCCACAAATAGAAGCATATATAGACTTAAAAAAAATATAAATTAGTTACCTAAGCAAAGAGGAAATAAAATATATTCATATTGTCTCAGGTAAATTAATTGCTCAAAACTTAAATAATTTATACATCAAAAAAGAGGGTTAAAGCCCTCTATTATAATACATTAATATATTTTTAGTGTATATCTTATTCTAATTTAATAGTTATATTGAGTAAAGTGAATTTATAACTATCTTATAAATAAAAAACTTATAAATGGTATAGTAATTATAGATAATAAAGCAGAAAGGAATACTAGCTGAGAAGCTAAAGATTCATTAGCTTTATATTTATTAGCCATTATAGCTGCATTAGTGGCAATAGGCATAGAAGTTAAAATAACAGGTATAGATAAAAGTAATTTATCATTTACTATTCCTTTTAAAATAAAGTAAATACAAGCTGGAATAAATAATAATCTAATAAAAACAATTAAATATAATTTTTTATTAAAAAAACATTCCTTTGCAGGAGATTCACAAAGCATAGAACCTATAATTAACATAGAAAGAGGAGTTGTAAGATCTCCTAATAATTCTAAAGTATCATTAATAAATACAGGAAGCTTTATTCTAAATATAAACAATATAAATCCTATTAAAATAGATACTATAACTGGATTTACAAAGGATTTAATAGAAAAATCATAATTTTTATTTCCTCTACATAAAAGATAAACACCTAAAGTCATAATAAGAAGATTAAAAGGTAAATTAAAAATAGAAGCATAAAATAGAGCATCACTTCCGAATATAGATTGAACAACTGGATACCCCATAAACCCAACATTAGAAAACATAACAGCATATTGATATACACCTATGTCTTTATCAGATTTGAATATAAATTTTAAAGAGTATGCAATAAGATAAGATATTAAGTAAGTTATAAAGGATAGTAAAATTATAATAATTATTTTATTTATAATACTAGGTTCAAAATTTATTTGCATAGAATTTATTATTAATGCTGGTAAAAATATTGAGAGAACAAGATTTGAAAGCTTAGAAGTAAAGCTTTTATCAATTAAATTTCTATATCTGATAAAATATCCAATCAATATTAATATAAATAAAATTAAAACTTGTGTAAAAGTTTTAATAAAGTTCATAGCAATTCCCCCTAGAAAGTTATATATTAAAATATTAATAAATGTAAAAAATGATACCAACATGAATATAAATATATAGTTATTACTAAAATATAGATACTAATATAAATATGTTATATAATTATATGTATAATTAAGTAAAAAAATGTAAAAATAGGGAGTGCAATATGAGTGATATAAAATCTTCTTTAGATAAAATAAAAAATATACCTAAAGATCCTATGATATATCATACAAAAGGAACTTTTTTTGAAAAAATAGGTAAAATAGATAACGCAATAAAAGAATACAAGACAGCAGCAGAATATGATTATGCTAAGTCTCAATATGCTTTAGCTAATATATATTATGATAAAAAGAAATATAGTGAAGCAGAAGAATGGTATTCTAGAGCATATAAAAATGGAATAATAGATGCGGCATTTGATATAGGTAATATGTACTTTAATGTAGAAGCATATGAACACTGTCTTTATTGGTATGAAAAGGCAGCAAAAGAAGGACATTTAAAAGCACAAAATAATATGGGAGTATCGTATTTCAAATTAAGAGAATATAAAAAAGCTGAAAAATGGTTAGTAGAAGCATCAGATTCGAACTTACCTATAGCATGTTTTAATTTAGGTGTACTATACACAGTGTTAAGAGATGAGGAAAGTGCATGCAGATACTATAAAAAAGGATCTACAATGTTAGAGGAAAATTGTAAGTACAACTTAGCAATTATAAATCAAAATAATAAAAATGAAAAAGATGCAATATCTCTTTATAAATATCTACACAAAATTGGCAATGATAAAGGATGTTTTAATATAGGTCTTATAATGGAGAAAAATAATAACCTAGAAGAAGCAGAAAGATACTATAAAAAAAGTGCAGATCAAGGTCATACAAAATCGCAATATAGATTAGCTTATGTTTATGATAGACAGGAAGAATATGAAGAGGCTATAGAATACTATAAAAAAGCTTGTGATAAAGATCATATGTACTCAAAATTTAGATTAGCAAATTTATACAATAAAGAAAATGAAATTGAAAAAGCTAAAGAATACTATACAATGTGTGTAGAAAGTGGAATGGTTGAAGCTAAAAATAACTTGGCAGGTCTATATTTTGAAGATGAAAATTATGAACAAGCGAAAAATTATTATATGCAAGCTATAGAAAATGGATGTAGAGAATCATTTGAAAACTTAGGCGATTTATATTATAAAACTAATGAGAAAGAAAAAGCATTATCTTTTTATTTAAGAAGAAGTGATAGTGTTAGTTGTCAAATTAAAATTGGTAATATATATGAAGAGTTTGAAAACTATGATGAAGCAATAATATGGTATAAAAAAGCTAGTGAAAGTGGAGATTCAAATTCAAGCTATAAAATAGCTCAGATTTATATGGATTTAGGATACAATGAAGAAGCAAAAAAATATTTTGAAATAGCAACAAGTAAAAATAATATAAATGCCTATATTTACTTAGGTAAATTATACTTTGATGAAGGTAAGTATGAAGAAGCAAAAAGATATTTTGAAATACCTGCAAATGATGCAAATACATATTCAGAGCATATGTTAGGATTGATATATGATATTCATTATAAAGAATATGACGATGCTAAGTACTGGTATGAAAAATCTAGAAGTAAAAAATGTATAGAATCTATATATAACTTAGGATTATTAAATTTAAGATTAAAAGAATACAATGAAGCAGAAAAATATTTTAAAGAAGGTCTTAGATCTGATGACTCAAGATGTGAGTATATGTTAGCATGGCTATATTACAAAAAGAGCTTAGATATGTATACATCATTAGGAAATAAAGATTATGAAGATAGCAAAGATATATTAAGTAAAATGCCAAATTTAAATATAGATTTACACAAGTCATTAATAGCAAAATTTGAATTAGAAGAAAAAGCAGAAGAAGATGATGAATATGTTCCTATATATATACTACAAATAAATGAGGATATAGATAGCATGTTTGAAGAATGTATAACGGATATGATAATAGATAAATAAAAAAGAAAGCAAAAGCTTTCTTTTTTTATTTACAAGGAAATCATATTATAAATAATGAAGTGTTTAGCTGACACATTTATCAAGCAAAGTAAATTTTTATTTAAGATTTAGATATAAAAAATTGTATATAAATGATATAAGTGAAAACTAGAATAAGGCTTTCATGTTTAGTAATATCATTTTCCCTTTTGATGAATATAAAGGCTAAAATAGTAGCAATAATTGTAAATATACTATCGAAAATTAATTTACTATCTATAGCTATAGGATTTATTAATGCGGGAATAGCAATTACAAATAATATATTAAATATATTAGACCCAATTATACTTCCAAGAGCAATATCACCTTCATTCTTACATGAAGCTATAATAGATGTTATAAGCTCAGGAAGAGATGTTCCAATAGCTACTATAGTAAATCCTATAAGTCTACTACTTATATCTAAGTAATCAACTATATTAAGGCAAGAATCAACAACCATCTTTCCTCCTGTAAATATAGCCAATAAACTAAAAATATTTATTAATATATCATAAAATTTAGTATTATCTTTAAACTTAATAATGTTATCACGAATTAAAGGTATAGATTCTCTATAATTATTAATTGGTGAAAAAGAAAACATATAATAAGTAAAGAGTAGTAATAGTAATATACCATCAAATCTCCCCAAAGAATTATCCATAGATAACAATAATAAAGTTATAGAGCAAAATATTAAAAATAGAAATTCCATTTTTAATATAGAATTATCAACACGTAAAGTTTTTATAAATCCCAAAGCTCCAACTACCATAAGTATATTAAATAAATTAGAACCTATAATATTACCTATACATAGACCATAAGATCCATTTAACGATGATATAAGACTAACTGACAATTCAGGAGAGCTAGTCCCAAATGCAACTATAGTAAGTCCCATAAAAAATGGATTAATATTAAAGGTTTTTGATATATTAGCTGAAGAACTTACAAAAAAGTCGGCACCAATAAAGAGTAATAAAAACCCTGTGATTAAAAATATATAAGTCAATATAAAACCCCCAAGTATATATAAAACCTTCAAGAAATTATTAAATTTCATGAAGGTTTTTTTATTTTTAATTTTACAGTAGCTTGTTTCTAGACATGAAAAATGTTATAACTAAACAAATTAAAGTTGTAATTAACATAACAATCCAAAACCCATTTACATCATTAGCATAAGGTATACCCCCAACGTTCATACCAAAGAACCCTGATACAATAGTTGGTATAGTAGTTATTAATGTTACAGATGTAAGAAATTGCATAACGCCATTTTGGTTGTTGCTTATTATAGCACTAAATGCATCCATGATTCTACTTAGTATATCTCCATAAATTGTTGCCATTTCAACAGCCTGTCTGTTTTCTACTAAAACATCTTCTAGTAAATCTTCATCTTCTGAGTATTTTTTTATACTACTTGTACGAACCATTTTATTTAAAACAAGTTCATTAGCTTTAAGTGAAGTAGAGAAGTATACTAGTGACTTTTCTAATTCAAGAAGCTGTATAAGTTGTTTATTTTTCATAGAATTATATATTTCTTTTTCTATAATAGTTGTCATCTTATTTATTCTTCTTAAGTAGTGCAGATAATAAGTTGCATTTTTATGCAGAATTTGAAGTATGAATCTAGTTTTCTTATAAGTGTAAAACTCTTTAATATGACCTACTATAAAATCATTTAAGATTTTAGTTTGAGCAGTACAAACAGTTAGTAATGCATTTTCAAGAAGAATTATACCTAAAGGAATAGTAGTATAATGAGAAGATTTATCATCACTTTCATCAACTGGTATATCTATAAGTATAAGTGTATGATTATCTTCAACATCTATTCTTGATCGTTCCTCTTCATCTAGTGCAGATTTTATACTATCTATATCTATATTTAGTAAATTAGCAATTTCGTTAATTTCACTTTGGTTAGGTTCAACAAGATTTATCCAACATCCTTCTTCAAAAGAATTTAGTTTTTCCAATTTATTGTCAATAGTTTTATAGTATCTTATCATTTGAAACCATCCTTTATTAAGTTTTATATAAATCTCATCACTTAATATTATCTATTAAATAGTTGATTTATATAAACAAAATAAAAAAATTAACTAAATAAAGACAATAAATAAGTGATGGTTGTTAAGTTCTGTCCTCCCAAAGGACTATGGTCCATTTTCCATCACTCTCCTAAAAATATTCTATTATATTTAATTTAGCATTTTTATAGGATTGTTTCAATATATTTTTAAAATATTATGTATAATTAATATGTATAAAAGATACATTATGTGGAACAATTACAAAATAGTAACTAGAATATAGTTCGAATTAAGACTATAATTAAATTAGTAAAGAGAATAAGTTTAAAAATTTAGAAAATTAAACTAAATTTAATTTCATAGAAAATTCACAGTATATTCACATAAAGTGGCTATAATATAAATAAAAGGAGGGATAAATAGAAATGGGTATAGTAATAATAACATTAGCAGTAGTTGGAGTTATGTATGGACTAACATTTGTATCTTATTTATCAGAGAGCAAAGTACTAGATGAATTAGTTTCTGAAAACTAGTATTTTATATATATAATATTTAACAAAAAAGAGTATCCTTATAGTTAATACTATGAAGATACTCTTTTTACGCTTAAGGATATTTTAATACTTTAAAAAATGCGGATAACTTCTGAATGTAAGTAATATAAATAAACTGGTTTTGAGCGTAAAAAAGATTTTTAGCAACGGACGAAGTCGTTGGCGACATGAGCGAAGCGAATTTTTTATTAAATAACATTTTGATTGTATTAATAAATTGAATTTACATAGATATACTACTTTGAACTATTAAATATAAATAGGCAACCTCTAAAATAGAGATTGCCTTTTATATTACTTATTAGCTTGTCTTGACTTGTTGTATCTTAATCTATCGTGTTCATTTAAGAATTTCTTTCTAAGTCTTATAGCATCTGGAGTTATTTCAACTAACTCATCATCTTCTATAAATTCTAAAGCTTCTTCTAAAGTAAATGTTCTAGCAGCTTGTAATTTAACTGCATCATCAGTACCAGAAGCACGAACGTTAGTTAATTTCTTGTTCTTACAAGGGTTAACAGTCATATCTTCTTTTCTTGAGTTCATACCGATTATCATACCTTCGTAAACATCAACAGCAGGATCAACAAACATTTGAGCTCTTTCGCTTAAAGCGTTAAGTGCATAAGCCATAGTTGAACCAGCAACTTGAGATATTAAAACTCCGTTAGTTCTTCCTGGCATTTCACCTTTGTGTTCTTCATATCTTTCAAATGATCTAACTAAAGAACCTTCTCCACGAGTATCATTTATGAATTCACTTCTGTATCCTAATAATCCTCTTGTAGGAGCTATAAATGTTATTTTAACATAATCTCCTTCGATTTCCATAGCTTCCATCATAGCTTTTCTTAAGTTTAATTTGTTTATAACAGTTCCTGAGTAAACTTCTGGACAGTTAACTATAACTCTTTCCATTGGTTCCATTAATTTTCCGTTTTCATCTTTTATAAATAAAACTTCTGGCTTAGATACACCTATTTCGTATCCTTCACGTCTCATGTTTTCAAGAAGTATAGATAAGTGAAGTTCTCCACGTCCAGATACTCTGTATCCATCAGTTGTATCCATTGGCTCAACTTTAAGACCAACGTTAACTTCTAATTCTTTATCTAATCTATCTTTTAAGTGTCTAGTTGTAACGAATTTACCACTCTTTCCTGCAAATGGAGAATCGTTAACTAAGAAGTTCATAGATAAAGTAGGTTCTTCTATGTGTATCATTTCCATTGGTAATGGATTATCAGCATTACATATAGTTTCACCTATAGATATATCAGCCATACCAGCAACAACAACTATATCACCAGCATAAGCTTCACTTTTTTCAACTTGCTTTAATCCTTCATAAACTGTAAGTTTAGTTATTCTACCTTTAGCAACAGAACCATCAGCTTTACAGATAGATACAGTTTCACCGTTTTTTACAGTTCCTTTGTAAACTCTACCTATACCAAGTCTTCCTACATAATCATCGTATGCAAGAGCAGATATTTGAAGTTGTAAAGGCTCTTCACTGTAATCAGGATATGCTTCAACATGTTCAACAACAGTTTCAAATAATGGAGCTAAGTTTTCACTTTCATCATCCATTTCTTTTTTAGCTATACCTTGCTTAGCTATACCGTATATTATTGGGAATTCACATTGCTCATCAGTTGCATTTAAGTCAACGAATAAGTCAAATACTTCATCAACAACTTCTTCAGCTCTTTGATCTTGCTTATCTATTTTGTTTATGAATAATATTGGTCTAAGTCCAGCTTCTAAAGATTTTTGTAAAACGAATCTTGTTTGAGGCATTGGACCTTCACTAGCATCAACTAGTAATATAACTGTATCAACAGTTTTTATAACACGTTCAACCTCAGAAGAGAAGTCACTATGTCCTGGTGTATCAACTATATTTATTTTGTAATCCTTATAGTTGATAGAACAGTTTTTAGAATATATAGTTATACCTCTTTCGGCTTCAAGGTCATTACTATCCATTACACAATCTTTTACTACTTCGTTATCTCTAAATGTTCCAGATTGATGTAAGAATGCGTCAACTAAAGTTGATTTACCAGCATCAACGTGGGCGATAACTGCTATGTTTATTATTTTATTTTTTGACATATATTTTGCTCCTTTCAGCTTAAAATAACTTTTTAAGTATAGCACAAATATAGGGGTGTATACAAGATACTAGTACTTAAAATAAAAGAAAGTTAAAGGCAGAATGTTTATATATTTTATGTAAAAAATAAAATTTTAAAGTCGATTTATATAAAAATACATAATAAAATATAAAATTCTACATAAGGAAAATGTTTTAGTTAATAATATAAGGATTTAAATATATAAATATTAAAATTTTAGAAAATAAAAGAATATTAGTAAAAAATAAAAAATTATAATAGACAAATTATTTAGGGAAATATTTCTATTATCTTTTATATTTTTATAAAAGTAGTTTTTACAATTTAGATTTCAAAATTATATATACCTTAAATTTATTTATAATCACATAGTAAATTTTCGACCATATTTTAAAAATTTATTATTCTAGCTACATATTTAAAATATATATCATATTAAATGACAATAAATATCAAATACAAAAAAGCAAATTATAGATACGAAATTACAAATACATATAAAAATGAAATAGATACAATAGTAGTGTAATAAAGAGAGAGGGAGAGTAAATAATGGAAAAAGTTATAAGTAAGTTATTAGGATTAGAAATTTCAAAATTAGAAGATTGTAGTGGTTTAAATACTGCTAAAGAAATAATACAACAACCAGATACTTGGAGAGAATCAGTTAAAAACTTAATAAAAAATAAAATAGAAATAAAATCTTTTATAGATTCTTTCTTATCTAAAAAGGAATTTAGAATAATACTAACAGGAGCAGGAACATCAGCTTTTGCAGGTGAAGTTTGTGAACCATATTTAACAAGTTTACTAAATAAAAGAGTAGAAGCTATAGCTACAACAGACTTAGTAGCAAGTCCTAAAAGCTATTTTATAAAAGATATACCAACACTTTTAGTATCTTTTGCAAGATCGGGTAATTCTCCAGAAAGTGTTCATGCAGTTAATCTTGCAAGTCAATTAGTAGATGACTTATATCAAATAGTAATAACTTGTAATGAAAATGGAAAATTAGCAAAAAACACAGTAAATGATGAAAAAAGTTTACTTCTTTTAATGCCACCTCAAACTAATGACTTAGGATTTGCAATGACTAGTAGTTTCACGACTATGGTTTTAAATGCTATGGCAGTATTTAATATAAATAATATAGAAAATTTCTCAAGTGATGTAGATAAATTAAGTAATTCAGTAAATGATTTTATAGAAAATAATATAGAAAAAGTTACAAGCCTTGCTAATGAAGACTTTGAAAGAATAGTTTATTTAGGTTCATCAACTTCTAAGGGGATAGCAAGAGAAAGTGCCCTTAAAGTATTAGAACTTACAGCAGGTAAAGTTAATGCAAGTTATGATACTCCACTTGGGTTTAGACATGGTCCAAAGTCTGTAGTAGATGATGAAACTGTTAGTGTAATTTATATATCTAATGATGAATATACAAGACAATATGACTTAGATTTAGCTAAAGAAATGTTAGCTCATAAGAAAAATGATAAGGTAGTAATAGTTGGAGATAACATAGAAGAGGATATACTTAATAAAGCTGACTATGTATTTAATGTTGAGAATATAAATTACAATGTTGAGAATAAAGTATTATTGCCACTTCAACAAATAATATTTGGGCAAATGTTATCATTCTTAAAGTCAGTAAATTTAGGTATAACACCAGATAATCCGTGTCCAACAGGTGAAGTAAACAGAGTAGTTCAAGGGGTAATATTACACGAGTTAGTATAAGTATATAACTTAAAAATAGATAAATATATTGGGAATTTTAATTTTATATAAATAAGTTATTAAAAATAGTTAAATGAATTTTAAAGACTGAGGGGGTAACTTTAATATGAGTTTAATATCAACTAAAGAAATGCTAATAAAAGCGCAAGAGGAGGGTTACGCAGTACCTGCCTTTAATATACACAATTTAGAAACAATTCAAGTCGTATTAGATGCTGCACGTGATTTAAAATCACCAGTAATACTTGCAGCAACACCATCAACTGTAAAATATGCAGATGAAAATTACTTACTAGCTATAATAGAAAAAGCTAGCGAGATAAACAATATACCTCTTACATTTCATTTAGACCATCACGAAAATGTAGAAGATATAAAAAGAATAATAAAGCTTGGATGTAAATCGGTTATGATAGATGCATCAAAGTATGAATTTAGAAAAAATGTAGAAATAGTTAAAGACATAGTTGATTATGCACATAAGTATGGAGCAACGGTTGAAGCAGAGCTTGGAAAATTAGGAGGAGTGGAAGATGACTTAAAGGTAGATGAAAAAGATTCTTTCTTAACAGATCCTAATGAAGCAGTAGAATTTGTAAAAGCTACAGGAGTAGATTCATTAGCAGTTGCAATAGGTACAGCACATGGACTTTATAAAAGTGAACCAAAACTAGATTTTGATAGGCTTGAAAAAATAAGAAGTATGGTAGATATACCCTTAGTACTTCATGGTGCATCAGGAGTTCCTTATGATGCAGTACAAAATGCCATAGAAAAAGGTATATGTAAAGTTAATATAGCAACTGAGCTTAAAATACCATTTTCTAATGCAATAAAAGAATATTTCAATGAAAATCCTAATGCTTCAGATCCAAGACAATATTTAGTACCAGCAAAGAAAGCAATGTATGATGTTGTTGTTGAAAAGATAAAAATGTGTAAAAGTGAGAACAAAGCATATAATTGCAATTATAACCTTTAATCCAGCAATAGATACTTTATATTAAGATTTACGCAGTTTGTCTTTACAATATTAAAGAATTTAAAAATAAGATAGAAAATATACTATTAAAAAAATATGTTGCTTAAAAATTTATTTTTCTTAAAGATAATAGGGTATCTAAAATAAAAATTTGGATACCCTTTATTTTTTAATTATAAATAGATTTAGAGTATTCAGTAGGTGAAATATTAAAATATGATTTAAATTTTTTTGAAAAATAATGAATAGAAGAAAAGCCAAGCATTTCAGATATTTCACTAAGTGTATGGGTAGAGTTTCTTATAAGTTCTTTACTTTTGCTTAATTTAAGCTCATTTATATAATTTTTTGCAGTATTGTTCATATTTTTTCTAAATAAGGAATGTAGCATAGAAGTACTTATACAAAAATGTTCACACAAAGTACTTACAGAAATCTTTTCGTAAATATTATCATCAATGTATAAAAGTATATCATTTAATAACTCATTTTCATAAGTTTGTTGCATATGAGTAGTAGGCTTAGAATGGAAGTGTGAATTATCAAGTCTAAGCATTTGTATAATAAGTTGTTTTAAATAGCAAAGAGATAAATCATTACTGTATAGATTGTCATTAGAAAGTTCTTCTATAAGTTTTGTTACTATAAAATAAGAATCTCTTTTAAGAGAAAAAATTTTATTACAAAGTAAATCAGCATGATTAAAATTCATTTTAAAATTTATGGTTAAATAAGAGCTACTAATTTTTTCAAATGTTGATTGAGTATGAAATTGCATTGGAGCATAAAATATTAAATCACCTTGCTTTAGATGATAAGACACTCTATCAATTGTAGTTAATAATTCACCTTTATCAACATAAGTAAGTTCCCAATAAGAATGTTTTTCTCCTGAAAAATTATAATTTGTACCTTTTTCTTGATAAAATTTAGTGTATATCTCACTAATATCTAAAGATGATGATATATTAGAGTAATTAAAAGGATTATCCAACTTAATAGACTTAAATTCAGTATCTGTTAATATCTCAACACTAGCTTCATCTGAGATTGATATAAAATTAAAATATATTCCTTTTTTTATATGTAAGCTTCGATTTATTATAAAAGATTTTATATTATTACTATCAAAAGATACTAATATCATTACAACGCCTTTTGTAACTTTAATAAAAGTATAGTCATTTGTAACTAACTTAAGATTATCAATGAACTTATTATTTAAATTTATTTTATGGCTTGAACTAAAATCTATATCATCATAAACGATATCCCCAAAATCTTTAAAAGCTGGATTACTTGTTTTAATAAACATTATATCCCTCCGTAAATACTTAATTATTAAGTTACACTTAAATTATATAAGATATATAATACCAAAATAATTAAAATGAAAAATTCATTTTAATTATGCCTTAAACAATATCTCTTATATTTCAATTCACATAAATATGTTAATTGAAATTAATTTTAGCAATATTTCTTATTATAAGTTATGTTTATTTAATTTATATAATTCCAACTTAGAATTACAAAATGGTAAAGATAGTTACAGTTTATATATTATAAAAAATAAAAATTTCCTAAATATGTTATTATACAAATTGATTATATGGACAAAATAAACTTGACAAGAGTATTTAGATAAAATGTAAATCTAGTAACTTGTTAATATAATACATAGAGAGGAGACATAACTATGAAAGCAAACGTAGATAAAGATACTTGTATAGGATGTGGGGCATGCCCTTCAATATGTCCAGAAGTATTTAGCATGGATGATGATGGATTAGCTAAAGCTATAGACTCAGAAATACCTGAAGATGTACAAGAAAGTGCAAAAGAAGCTAGAGACGGTTGTCCAGTAGATGCAATAGACATAGACTAATAGAAAATCCCCTGTGAAATCAGGGGATTTTTAAATTACATAATCTAATGTATACTCACTAAGTTTAAGTTTAAAGGAATTCAATGCATCATTTAAAACTGGTTTTAATTTACACTCACCATTAAGATTACATGAAATACTATCAGAAGAAAAATATTCTACAATATTTAAATTATCCTTAGCAATTTCAAGTAGAGCTTCTAAATTAATATCTTTAGGATTCATAATCAACTTAACCCCTCCATTTCTTCCTTTAGAAGAATAGATATAATTATTTTTAGCTAATTTATATATGATTTTTTTATATGATTAGTAGACAAACCTAAAATAGAGGAAAGTTTATCTACAGTAAAAATTTCATTTGGGTGATTTCCTAAATATATAAGTATTCTAAAGCTATAGTCTGTAAATTTCTATAAATACATAGTTACTCCTTAATAAAAATTTATTATATATTATAAAATATAAGATTAAGCATATATCAAAAAAATATTAGTTTTAATACAAATTTTAAAAATATTTAATATAAAATTAAATATTTTTAAAAGTGTAACATACGTTACGGATTTATTTTATCTTTCTATATATAATGTGTATATGAAATGAACATTAAAATATTGGAGGAAAAAAATATGGAAAATAAAATGTTTTGTTTTCAATGTCAAGAAACAGCAGGATGTACAGGATGTACAAAATTTGGAGTATGTGGAAAATCACCAGATCTAGCAAGAATGCAAGATTTATTAATATATACAACAAAAGGATTATCAGAAGTAACAACAAGACTTAGAGAAGAAGGAAAAGAAGTAAGTAAAGATGTTAACCACTTAATAACTATAAACTTATTTACTACAATAACAAATGCAAACTTTGATGATGAAGTATTTTATCAAAGAGTTAAAGAAACTTTAGCGACTAAAGAAGATTTATTAGCTAAATTAGCTAACAAAGAAAACTTATCAGAAGCAGCATTATGGAATGCAGTATCAAATGAAGAAATGGATGTTAAAGTAAACTTATTAAGCAAAATAAAAGATGCTATACTTGGAAGTGGAAAAGAAGAATCAAATATAGATAAAATATTAGATGAAAAATCTACTAAAGTTGGAGTACTTGCAACTAAAGATGAAGATATAAGAAGTTTAAGAGAATTAATAATATATGGATTAAAAGGTATGTCTGCATATATGAAGCATGCTAATGCATTAGGATATGATAGTGAAGATATAAATGCATTTATGCAAGCTACTTTAGCAAAAACTTTAGATGATAATTTAAGTATAGATGAATTAATAGCATTAACTTTAGAAACTGGTAAAGTTGGGGTAGATGGTATGGCTCTACTTGATAGTGCAAATACAGGAACTTATGGACATCCAGAAATAACAAAAGTAAACATAGGTGTTAGAAATAACCCAGGTATACTTGTATCAGGACATGATTTAAAAGACTTAGAATTATTACTTAAACAAACAGAAGGAACAGGAGTTGACGTATATACTCACTCAGAAATGTTACCAGCTCATTACTACCCAGCATTTAAAAAGTATTCTCACTTTGCAGGTAACTACGGAAATGCTTGGTGGAAACAAAAAGAAGAATTTGAAAGCTTCAATGGTCCAATATTAATGACTACAAACTGTATAGTGCCACCAAAGGACAGCTACAAAGATAGAATATATACTACAGGAGCAGCTGGATTTGCAGGTGTTAAGCATATAAAAGGTGTAAGTGAAGATAACAAAGACTTCTCAGAAATAATAGAACAAGCTAAAAAATGTGCTCCTCCAACTGAAATAGAAACTGGAGAAATAGTAGGTGGATTTGCACACAATCAAGTATTTGCACTTGCAGATCAAGTAGTAGATGCTGTAAAAACTGGAGCAATAAAGAAATTCTTCGTAATGGCAGGATGTGACGGAAGAGCTAAATCAAGAAACTACTATACTGATTTTGCAAAAGCCCTACCAAAAGATACAGTAATACTTACTGCAGGATGTGCTAAATATAAATACAATAAATTAGAATTAGGTGATATAAATGGAATACCAAGAGTATTAGATGCAGGTCAATGTAACGACTCATACTCATTAGCACTTATAGCACTTAAATTAAAAGAAGTATTTGAACTTGAAGATATAAATGAATTACCAATAGCATTTAACATAGCTTGGTACGAGCAAAAAGCTGTAATAGTATTATTATCACTATTATACTTAGGGGTTAAAAACATACACTTAGGACCAACATTACCAGCATTCTTATCTCCAAATGTAGCTAAAGTTTTAGTTGAAAACTTTGGAATAGGTGGAATAACTAATGTTGAAGATGATTTAAAAATGTTCTTACAATAGATATTAAAATAAGGGAGCTATCTTAAAATAAAGATTAGCTCCTTTATTTATTAAAATATTAAAAAGTGATAGTATTTAACTTGTCCTTAGTTTAGTAAAACTAAATAAAACAAAAATTTATATAAACTCAGAATTATATATACTAAACTTAAAAAATTTTAATCTAAACTTTATAAAAATTGTATACAAGTGAAACTATTGGAAATACTGGTGTTAAAGATATAAAAATAAAAATACATAAAAATACACAGAAATAGATTGAAAAAAAATAAAAAATATTTTATAATATTTAGTTTATGAAAATGCACTATACAAATTAAATTCAAGTGTATATAATATTAGTAAATCAAAAAGAAAAGGATGGGATATTTGTGGAGAAGCGGACGCACGCAAAACACATAATACTAATATTACTAGGATCATTAATATTATCATTTGGAATTTATAACTTAAATTATCAAAATAATATAACAGAGGGTGGAGTATTAGGACTTTTATTACTCTTAAAAAACTTATTCAATATAGAACTTTCAGTAGCAAATCTAATAATAGACACAGCCTTGCTTATAATGGCATATAAATTTTTTGGAAAACAATTCTTAATATACTCAATAATAGCGACTTTTAGTTTTTCAACATTTTATGAAGTCTTTGAATCTATAGGACCATTAATACCCGTGTTAAATAGTAAGTTCATAGTTACCATACTTTCAGGATTATTTGTAGGAGTTGGAGTAGGAATAATTGTTAGAAACGGAGCTGCAGCAGGTGGAGATGATGCTCTAGCTATGGTAATTTCTAAAATTACATCCTTAAATATAGGTAATGTTTATATGATAGGTGATGTAGCCGTATTAATGTTATCACTAACATATTTATCAGTATATGATATATTTTGGTCTCTTATAGCAGTGAATATAAGTGGAAGAACTATAGATTTTATATATAATTTTAATAAAAGTAAATTAGTAAAAGTATAACAAATAAGGAGCTATTTAAAAGATAAAACTTTGAGATAGCTCCTTGTTTTTATATTATTCTTTAATTTAATGTACTAATCATAATATATAATCTTTTATATTATAGGTAACCACTGAAAGGTTACGAAAAACCAATAAATAAAAAAAATAATTATAAGGCTTATTAAAAAATGACTTTTTATATATTTAAACTTACTTAAAATAAAGCTTAAGAATAATCCTATTAAAAAATCTATTATACATGCAAGTGGAATATAATAGATTTGGTTTAGTTTAAATCCTCCCAAAATATTTATTATAGGCTCATACACTAGTATAGTAGGAAATATATGGATTATATCATTTATATGAGCAGATTTAAAAATTAAAATTTCTATTATATTAAATAAAAATGATAATAAAAGAAAAAGTAATCCACCAAATAGCACTGGTTTTTTTAAGATAAAATTATTTATTTTATTTAGCAATCAATACTCACCTCTTTAATTAAAGTTAATTACTTTAATTTATTATATATTACTAATAACAATAAAATACCTTTTATAGAATTTAAATTATTTTTTATATAGAAGCAAATTAAAATATGAAAAACTTTGCAGAGAACCTATGAATATAAGTAATATGAAAAACTTTGTAAATGCAAAAAATGACATTTTGAAATGCTTCGCCCACGCAGTGGCTCAAGCAACGGATGTATCCGTAGCAGGGGCAAGGATATATCGTTGGCGAAATGAAATGTTTCGCCGACACGTCGCTCAAGCGAAGCGAATTTTTATAAATACTAATAAAAATAACAAATACATAGTAACTATATCACAGTTTTTGAATGAATGAATAATATGTTAATAGGAACCAGTGAAATCCTCTAAAATATTCAATTTAAAAGGTGGTTATTTAATGAGACAGAAAAATATTAAAAAAAATAACAAATTTAATAACTCTTGTAATCAAAATGAATGTAACAATAAAAATTTAATATTTAGTTCTCAATTCAATAGTTGCATATCAGAATGTAATAAGTTCAAAGAAATGGCTAACCAAAAATGTCAACAAGCAGAGTGTGCTATGAATAGGGCAAATAAAATAGCTCAAGAGGCACAAGAAGCAGAAAAAAGAGCTGAAGCTTTAAAACGACAAGCTATAGAGGAATGTAAAAAAGCTAATGAACTTTGGGAATGCTATGAGGAGTCTGCAAACTCAGCTCAGGATTTAATGGAGGAAGCACAATGTTGTTTACAAGAAGCAGCTAAATGCTACAGAGATTGCTATAAAGATGATGTTGGATGTAACTTAGATGATTTTGGATATGATGAAGATGAAGACGAAGACTATGATTGTTATGATGAATGTGGATGCAATCACCATAATCAATGTGGGTGTAACTCAAACAAAGGATGCGGATGTTAAACAAAAAGGTGAACTATTTAAAATAGTTCACCTTTTTATTTATAGGGATTTTATAGCAAATTCAATTCTTTTAAGGCCTTCTAAGACCATAGATCTAGGACAAGCTAAATTTATTCTATAATAGCCATCTCCTCCTATCCCAAAAGAAGATCCATCGTTTAAGGCAATTCTACCTTTATTTATTAAAGCATTTTTTAAATCTTTTTTATCTACATTAAGGTTGCTAAAGTCAACCCATAACAAATAAGTTCCTTCAGGTTTTTTTACTTTCAATTGAGGCATATGATTTTTTATATAATCAATAGCAAAATCAACATTATCTTCTATGTATTTAATCAACTCATATAACCAATCTTCACCGTAGTTATAAGCAGATTCTGTTGCTACTAAACTAAATGCGTTATTTCTTTTTATATCTAATATTGAAAAAGCCTTATCCATAACTTCATAATAATAAGGATTCGAAATTACTAAAAATGAACTTTGAAGCCCAGCTAAATTAAAAGTTTTAGTTGGAGCCATACAAGTTATAGTATTTTCGCTAAACTCCTTAGAAATAGAAGCAAATGGAGTATGTTTATGATTTTTTAATATTATATCACTATGTATTTCATCAGATATAACTAATACATTATGTTTTAAACATATTTCTCCTAATCTAGTTAGTTCTTCACGAGTCCAAACTCTACCAACTGGATTGTGAGGATTACAAAGTATAAAGATTTTAACATCTTTTATTTTAGATTCTATATCTTCATAATCCATAACATAGCTTCCGTCATCTAATTTTACTAAAGGGCTTATAACTAAACTTCTTTCATTAGACTCAACGATACTATGAAATGGACTATAAACTGGTTCTTGAATCATTATTTTATCATTTTTTTGAGTTAAGTTTTGTATTAATAAACTAATGCTAGTTATAACTGCAGGACTAAACATTAACCATTCTTGATTTATTTTCCAACTAAATCTATTGTCAAGCCAATTTACTATAGACTCATTATAAGAAGATGGTCTAGTTGTATATCCAAATATCCCTTGTTCAAGTCTATCTTTTAAAGCTTCCATTACACAAGGTGCTGTTAAAAAATCCATATCAGCTACCCACATAGGAAGTAAATTATTAGTACCAAAATTTTTATTCATTTCAGACCATTTAGCTGAAAAATTGTTAGTTCTATCTATAATTTTATCAAAATTAAATTTCATATTTATTTCCCCCTTAAGCTTTCTTTTACAATCAGTAGTTAATATAATCGTAGCTATAGGATGTCTAAATTTCAATACAAAATAAGTAAATTATAAAATATTATTACAATATTTTATTCATGAGTTGACAAAAAATAATATTGTAATAAGCTTAAATAGGATATACATAATAAAATAAAATAGGAAGGAAGAATATGAAAGAAAAATACTATGAAGAGTTGCTTAATATAAAAACCACAGGAGATCAAAGTTGGGATGAAACTAAAAAATGTTATCATCCATATGAGCCAACTCCTTATTTTGCATTAGATAAATTGTTTGAAAGTTACTATATAAATGAAAAAGACTCTGTAATTGATTTTGGATGTGGAAAAGGACGACTTAATTTCTATTTAAATTACAATTATAACTGCAATGTTTTAGGAATAGAAATGGATGAAAATTTTTACAATCAATGTATGGAAAATAAAAAAGAGTATTTGAAAAATAATAAAAGAGAAGAAGAAAAAATTAATTTTTTATGTACTTTAGCCCAAGAATATGAAATAAGTGATAAGAATAATAAATTTTATTTCTTTAATCCATTTTCTGTTCATATATTTATGAAAGTTGTAGAAAATATATTAATATCATTTGAAAATAATCCAAGAAAGATAGATATAATACTTTACTATCCATCAGATGATTATATATATTACTTAGAAAATTGCACACCATTTATGCAAATCGAAGAAGTTAGATTAGATGATTTATATAAAAGAGATAATCAGGAACGATTTCTGGTTTATGAGTTAAGTTATTATTAAATAATTATGAATTATAAAAATAAGTAAGGAGTATATAATAAAGGTTATATACTCCTTACTTATTTTGCCATATATATACTAAAGTAGATTTAATATGTAAAAAATATTTTGATAATTTATAAATAAAAACTTTATATTAAAGTATATGATTAAAAAATTTTTAACTAAGAAAAGTAAAATTAGAATATACATAATTTATTTTGAAGATGCACTTTTATATAATTATTTATTAAAAAATGTAAATACTAAATATTATAATAAAAGGTTAGAAGGGGTATATATGAAGCTTAATGAAAATATAAATAATATACAAAATCAAGATATCCTTCAAGGATTATCAAAAGAAGAAGTAGATAAACGTATAAAAGAAGGAAATTACAATAAAGCTGTAGATAGTGTTTCAAAAACAATTAAAGAGATAGTGATAGACAATGTATTTACCTTTTTTAACTTATTAAATCTTGTACTTGCAACACTTATAATACTTGTAAAATCCTATGAAAATGCACTATTTATGGGAATCGTAATATCAAATACTGTTATAGGAATAATACAAGAGATTAGAGCTAAAAAAACTATAGATAAATTATCTTTAGTATCAGCCTCTAAGGCAAAGGTAATAAGAGAATCTAAAGAGGTAGAAGTAAATACTGAAGATATAGTATTAGATGATATTATAAAGTTTTCAAGTGGAGATGAAATAAGTGTAGACTCTATAGTTTTACAGGGAAATGTAGAAGTAAATGAATCTTTATTAACTGGAGAAGTCGATGAAATCTTAAAAATAGAAGGAGATACATTGTTATCAGGAAGTTTTATAGTATCAGGGACTTGCTATGCAAAAGCAGACAAAGTAGGGGAAAATAGTTATGCATCTAGAATAACTAAGGAAGTAAAAAAGAGAAAAAAAGTAAACTCTGAGATTATGAAATCTCTTGATAAAATAATTAAATATATAGCAATAGTTATAGTTCCAATAGGATTAATACTGTTTTTAAAACAAATGTATTTATTAGATTATGGACTAAAAAAATCTATAGTAAGTACAGTTGCGGCAGTTATAGGTATGATTCCAGAGGGACTTTATTTACTTACAAGTATATCTTTAGCAGTATCTGTTATAAGATTAGGAAAACGAAAAATATTAGTTCAAGAACTTCATTGTATAGAGACTCTAGCTCGTGTTGACATGATATGCCTTGATAAAACTGGAACAATAACAGAGGGAAAAATGGATGTACGAGAAGTTATAATATTAGATGAAAAATACAATGATGAAAATATAAATACAATAGTAGGAGCAATAACTCATACACTAGATGATGAAAATTCAACTTTTAATTCGCTGAGAAGATATTTTAAAGAAAATCCAAATTGGGAATACAAAAATAAAGTACCTTTTTCATCTGAAAGAAAATGGAGTGGTGTTTCTTTTAAAGAAGAAGGAAGCTTTGTAATAGGTGCTCCTGAATTTGTACTAAATGAAGAGTATATAAGTATAAAAGATAAAGTAGAAAAATATTCATCAAAAGGATACAGAGTACTTTTATTATCTAAGTATAATAAGGATTTAACCAATGACAAATTAGATAAGGATATAGAAAAAATAGCACTTATTATAATAGAAGATAAAATACGTGATAATGTAGAAAAGACATTTGAATTCTTTGAAAATCAAGGGGTTGAAATAAAAGTAATATCTGGAGATAATCCTGTTACAGTATCAGAAATATCAAAAACAGCAGGTATTAAAAATGCAGATAAATATATAGATGCATCAACACTTAACACTAAAGAAGATATAAATAGAGCAGTAGATAAGTACACTGTATTTGGAAGGGTAAAGCCAGAACAAAAAAGAGAAATTATAAAATCACTTAAAGATAAAGGCCATACAGTAGCTATGACAGGTGATGGTGTAAATGATGTTTTAGCTCTTAAAGATAGTGATTGTAGCATAGCAATGGCATCAGGTAGTGATGCAGCTCGTAGAACAGCTCAACTTGTCCTTACAGACTCAAATTTTAAATCTATGCCTAATGTTGTAAAGGAAGGACGTAGGGTCATTAATAATATAGAAAAAAGTGCATCATTATTTTTAGTTAAGACAATATATTCATTTTTACTTTCTATTTTATTTCTTATTATAATGAAGCCTTATCCATTTGTTCCAATACAATTAACCCTTATAAGTGCATTGACTATTGGAATACCTTCATTTTTCTTTGCACTTGAATCTAATAACAATAAAATAAAAAAGGGATTTTTAAGAAATATAATAAAAAGATCACTATCAGGTGCGTTAACTATAGTAATAAATATATTATGTGTTGCATTTATATCATACAAAATAAATATACCTCATAGTCAAGTATCAAGTATATCTGCTATATTAACTGGATTTACAGGTTTAGTTATTTTGTATAGAGTAAGTATTCCATTTAACAATCAAAGGAAAATACTATTTACATTTATGACAGTATTATTTTTCTCAATAGTAATATTATTTGGAGATAGGTTTATGATATATAAACTTAATTTTGTACAAACTATTATATTAGCAGTGTTTATGATAATAACTCCTATAACTATAAAAATTATATCTAGCATTGTGGATAAAATAAAAATATTAAATAGGGAACATGAAAATCAAATATAGTATTACAATAAAAAGAGCGTCTTAATAAATATTTTAAGACGCTCTTTTATAAAATATTTAATTTTTATTATTATGCTTTTCTGGATGGCAATTAGTAGCATACATTTCTCTAGATTTCTTTAATGTAGAAGTCCATTGATTGTTATTTTCATTTTTTTCTTTTACATTTGTTTGGCTAGTTAAAGATATATTAGCACCAGCCCATTGATTGTTAGATTCACATTTTTGTTTTTTATCCATGGTAGTCACCTTTTCATAATGTATTTGAAAATATTTTGACCAAATAGATACAAAATTATAAATGTAATTTATTGAAAAGTCAGGTCTGCTATAATAAATAATATACAGGAGGGATATTATGGGGAAATGTAAAGATGAAATGATAAAATTAATAAATGGAGAAGTAGAAAAGGTATATATAATATCAGAGTTTGAAACACACTATGATATATCAAAATCTCTTCAAGTTTGGAAATATGATAAAGAAAAAGATATATTATCATATAGTATAGTTACTAAGAACAATATAAAAAGGCCTTATTTTATAAAAATAAAAAATGGAGCAAACTTTGTAGAGAAAAAATATGTAGGAGAAAGCATGGTAGATGATGTAAAGCTTACTATAACAACTGAAGAAGAGGCAATAGATATATTAGGGTTAGAAGTATTAAGTATATAAATAGACTATCTTAAGGGGATACTATGAAGAAAATTGTACTAGGTATATGTTTATTAACCATAATTTTATCATTAAATGGATGTAATAATAAAAATACAATAGAAAGTATTAATTTAAATAAACAAAATAATAATATAGATGTAATACAAAAAGAAATAGAAAATATGACACTAGATGAAAAAATAGGACAGATAATAACTGTTGGAATTGATGGATATACTATAAATGATAAAACTAAAGAGTTAATAGTAGATAAAAAGGTCGGAGGAATTATATTGTTTAAAGATAATATAAATGACTCTAATCAATTACTACAACTTATAAATAATATAAAAGACATTAATTCTAAAAATAAAATACCTCTTTTTATATCTATAGATGAAGAGGGTGGTCGTGTAAGCCGACTACCAAAAGAAATAAAAAAACTACCTTCTAATGAAGTAATAGGTAATATAAATGATAAAAAGTTAGCTTATGATATAGGAGAAACTATAGGATATTCACTAAAAAGTTTTGGATTTAACATGGACTTTGCTCCAGTTTTAGATATAAATAGTAATCCTAATAATAAGGTAATAGGTGATAGATCATTTTCAAGTAATAAAAATATTGTGGCAAATATTGGGGTTAGTGAAATAAATGGATTTAAAAGTAGTAATATTATTTCAGTAGCTAAGCATTTTCCAGGACACGGAGATACTGAGGTTGACTCACATTATAAACTTCCTATTATTAATAAAACTTTAGATGAATTAAAAGAAGTAGAATTTGTACCATTTAAAAATGCAATAGAAGAAAATGTTCCATCCATTATGGTAAGCCATATATTACTTCCAGAAATTGATGATATAAATCCTGCCAGTATGTCAAAAACAATTATTACAGATATACTAAGAAAAGATTTAAAATTTGATGGACTTATAGTTACAGATGATATGACTATGGTAGCTATAACTAATAATTTTGATATAAGTGAAGCTTGTATAAAATCTATAAATGCAGGAGCAGATCTACTTTTAATATGTCATGGGTATGAAACTGAGGTAGAGGTTATAAATAATATAAAAGATGCAGTAGATAAAGGAATTATATCTATTGATAGAATAAATGAAAGTGTTTATAGAATACTTTCTTTGAAATATAGCTATAAAATAAATAATGAAAAGATAGAAAATATTGATGTGGATATTATTAATTCTAAAATCGAAGATATATTAAATAGGTTGAATAAGAATTAATAAAATTTTAGTAAAATAATATATTTATAATTTTACCTAAATTAAAATTTTTAAATCTAAAAATATATAATATAACTACTAGATATGGATACCTTATGAAAAATAAGTAACACTATTTGGTTTGTATTGTATTATTTACAATAATGTAATATAAAAAGAAATGAATTAAAAAGTGCTAAGAGTAAATTAGAATAATTATATATTATTTAATAATAAATGGGAAAGTTTTTATTATCAACTTTCCCATTTTTGTTTATTTAAATTATTATCTAACAAGACCAATATTTTCAACAAATTTAAAATCTTTATCATTTACTAATACATTAAATAACTCATCATTATTATATTTGAAGAATTTATCTAAGCAATAGCTTAGTTCATCTTCTAATTTATCGTACTCGTTATACATATCAAGTGGAGTAGAGTACATTATCATCTCTTCTCTGACTTTATCTAAATCAACAAAGTCTTGAGCAAAAGAAATATCTAATTCATTTTTTAAAAGCATATCTTTAATAACTGAAACTAATTCAGATTTATTAGAAAATGCTATAGTTAATTTATTAGTATTGTAAAAATTAATTATACTTTTATTTATATCTTCATAAATATTTTCTAAATTATTATCAATAAAATCATGGAACTTTTCTTTATTAAAAGATTCATAAACATCTTTTATGATTAGATTGTTTATATGCGCCTCCCAAAGGATAGTAGCAAATTTAGAATCACTTCCAGATGCAAGTTTATTACCTAAATTATCATAAATCTTTGGATAATAATTGTTTTTATGTTTTGATACATCACATCTAAAAAAGTATCCTTCTTTTTCCTTAGGCAATGAATCTTTTATAAATTCTTCTATTTCACTTCCTAGATATACTTCAAAAGATTTAAATTGATATTTATATGATTCTATATTTTTTAAATCTATATTTGAAATGTTATTTTCACAAGCTAAATCAAATATCTTTCTTTTATATATTTTGTTTAATATATTATCAATTTCTAAATTATAATTGAATTTCATGTAAAACCTCCTAAGTTAAAAAGCTAATTAACAAGTTATATAAGATTAAATTAATAAACTAAAAATTCTATAAATAATATTACTAAATTGAATTATATGATTTAAATTAAAAATAATATATCATATTTAAAATTCTTACAAAATACTTATACCCAAATTATATATGTTTAAAAATTAAATAAAAAATAAATAAAATTTTAAATTAAGCTTATTGTACTAGTTATTTTACTAAGTATATTAAATTACTATATAAAGCTTTTTAGCTATAAAATATATCTTGCTAGAATTTAGTATTCTCAGCGATCATACTTAACTAGCACAACAGGTTAAAATTAGCAAATAAGTATAAAGATAAAAATAGCTAAAAAATTCAGTAAAAAAAATAGAAAAAATTTACAAAAAAAGTTGGCAAACGTTTCTCGTGGTGCTATAATTAACTTGTAGAAGGGAAGAAAATAAAAAAGCGGAGGAGATATATGAATAAATTAACGTTTAGAGAGAAGTACTCTTATGGAATAGGTGCTTTAGGGAAAGATTTAGTATACGCAATAGTAGCAACATATTTAATGGTTTATTTTACAGATGTTATCAAATTAAATCCAGCATTCGTAGGAACTTTATTTTTAGTTGCAAGACTTTGGGATGCAGTAAATGACCCAGCTATGGGTATGATAGTTGATAATACTAGAAGTAAATTTGGGAAATTTAGACCTTGGATATTTATAGGAACAGTAATAAATGCAGTTGTTTTAGTATTCTTATTTAGAAAACCTGATTTAGAAGGATTACCACTATATGCTTACTTCTCAATAGCTTATATATTATGGGGGATGACATATACAATAATGGATATACCGTATTGGTCAATGATACCAGCATTAACTAGTAGCAAAGAAGAAAGAGAACAGGTATCGGTAATACCAAGAATATTTGCAAGTACTGCTTGGCTTATAATAGGAACATTTGGTCTTTTAATAGTTTCAAAACTTGGTAATGGCGATGCAACTAAAGGATACTCAGTATTTGCTGTAGTTATAGCTGTAGTCTTTGTAATAACTTCAATAATAACTTGTTTAAATGTTAAAGAAAGAGTTGAAACACCTAAAAATGCTGAAAAAGTAACGTTTAAACAAACTATAGATATAATAAGAAAAAATGATCAATTAGTAGTATTTATAGGAATAGTTTTAGGTATGAACTTAGTTATGCAGATATCTGGAGGTATGGCTATATATTACTTTACATACGTTGTTGGAAAAGAAAGTTTATTCTCAGTGTACATGGCATTTGCAGGTATATCAGAAATAGCAGGTCTTGTATTATTACCTATGTTAACTAAAAAGATGGGTAGAGAAAACGTATTTAAAATGGGAAGTTTACTTCCAATTGCTGGATTTATGTTATTATTTGTAGCTGGAATATTTGCACCACAAAATATACTATTTATAGCAATAGCAGGAATAGCATTAAAGTTAGGAAGTGGATTTTTATTAGGATCAACAACAATAATGCTTGCAGATGTTGTTGATTATGGAGAATTTAAATTAGGTTCTAGAAATGAAAGTATAGTATTCTCAGTGCAAACGTTATTAGTTAAAGGTGCATCTGCAGTAGCTGGATGGCTAGTAGGTGTTGGTTTATCTTTAGTAGGATATGTAGCAGGAGAAGTTCAAAGTGCAACAACTATACTTGGAATGAGAGTAATAATGATATGGATACCTATAGTTTGTGCAATAGTAATGTATACTATATACAAATCTAAGTACAAAATAAATGGTAAATTCCATGATGATATGTTAGTAGAATTAGAAAAAAGAAAAAAAGCTAATGATGCTATATAGATAAAAATAAGCTGTCTCAAATAAAATTTAGTAGTTTTTCTATTGAATAAATTAGTTTGAGATGGCTTTTTAATTATAAAAATAATTAAACTATAAATATAAAATTAGTAAAATTTTAGTAAAAAATAAGTAAAAAATACTTACAAAGAAAACGATATTTGTTATTATATATTTAAGAAGAAATTTAAACTATTGGGAGGAATACAAATGTATTTAGGAGTAGATTACTATCCAGAACATTGGGATAAAAATATGATAGATGAAGATCTAGATAATATATTAGAACTTAACTGCAATGTTATAAGAATTGGGGAATTTGCATGGCATATGATGGAAAGTACTGAAGGAAACTTTGACTTTTCATATTTTGATAGAGTAATAGAAAAAGCCAAACAAAAAGGGCTTAAGGTTATATTTGGTACACCAACTGCTACTATGCCAGCTTGGTTAGCTAATAAGTATCCGGAAGTTTTAAGTGAAGATGAATTTAATAATAAAAGAGTATTTGGAGGAAGAAGACAATATTGTTTTAATAGTAAAACTTATCATAAATACTCAGAAATAATAATAAGAGAGTTAGCTAATCATTATAAAAATGAAGAAAGTATAGTTGCATGGCAAATAGATAATGAATTTGGTCATGAAGGTAGCGATTTATGTTACTGTGATTTATGTAAAAAAGAATTCAATGAATACTTAAAAGAAAAGTATAATAATGATATAAATAAATTAAATGAAACTTGGGGAACAATATTTTGGTCTCAAACGTACAACACTTTTGAAGAAATACCACTTCCAAAGCCAACAATAACAACTCATAATCCATCACTTCGTATGGAACATGAAAGATTTAGAAGTGAAAGTATAGAAAAGTATGCCAAATTCCAAGTTGACTTATTAAAAGAAATATTAGGTAAAGATTCTGTAATTATACATGATTTCTCTGGAGGGTATTTTGATAAGAGTTATGACTTTTCTAAAGTAGGAAAGCATATGGATGTAGTTGCATACAACAACTATCCAGTATGGGGTGGTCAAAAAGAACCAATTCCTGCATGGGAGATAGCTTGTGGCCTTGATTATATGAGAGGAATAAAGGGTCAAAACTTCTGGATAACAGAAGCTATAATGGGAGCTCAAGGACATGATGTTATAGGATATTTACCAAGACCAAGACAAGCTAAAATGTGGTCATATCAAGGAATAGCTCATGGATGTAGTTCTCTTATGTATTTTAGATACAGAGGAGCAACTAAGGGTGCAGAACAATACTGCTACGGTATAATAGACCAGGATAATGTAAAAAGAAGAAAGTTCTATGAAGTTCAAAGTTTCTTTAAAGAAATGAAGGATAATGAAGCTTTAACTCAGAGCGAAGTTAAATCAGATGTAGCAGTAGTTTATGATTATGAATCTATGGCAAGTTTTAGAATACAAAGGCAAAGTTTCTTAATGGACTATAAGCAAGAAGTATATAGATTATACAGACCATTTTATAAGAAAAATATAAATATGGATGTTATACCAAGTGATTCTGATTTTGATAAATATAAAGTCCTTTTATTACCTGTTATGATAGTACATAAAAAAGAAGTTCAAGATAAGGTAAGAAAATTTGTATCAGGTGGTGGTACAGTAGTATTTACTTATAGAACTGCAGTTAAAGATTATTATAACAATTTAACATTAGGACAGTTTAATCCAACTTACTATACAGATTTAGTTGGTGGATATGTTGAAGAAGTTGAATCATTCCAAGATGATCAAGTAGCATTACTTATAGGAAATGAAGAATTTGAAGGTATAAATGGAACAGCTACAGTATTTAGAGATATGTTAAAGACTACTACAGCTAAAACTTTATTTAAATATGAAGATGAATTCTTTGAAGATTTAGCAGCAGTAACTTTAAATGAATATGAAGGCGGAAAAGTTTATTATATAGGAAGTGGAGCAGACAATACTATAATGGATGCTATAACTAATAAAATAATAAATGAGTCAAATTTAGATGCAATAGAATCTGAAGAAGGTGTTGAAGTAGTAAGAAGAAGTTTAAATAATGAAGATTATTATTTTGTTATGAATCATACTTCAGATGAAAAGAAATTTAGAAATGAAATATTAAAAGCATATGAATCTAAAATAGTTAAAGCATAGAAGGGTAAAATGGAGGATATTATGGGAATATATATAAACGATGAGAGAAAACTATTTTCTTTAACAACAGAAAATACTGAATATGCATTTTGTATAGATAATCAAGGATTAGTTAGACATTTATATTGGGGAAATAAAATAAATAGTCCAGAAGATTTTGATATACCAGTATTAACTGAAGTATCAACTAACGATCCAGTATATGAAATAACAAAGGAAGAATATCCAGTATATGGAGGTCTTAGATACAAAGAAAATTGTTTAAAGGTTAGCTTTGAAGATAAAACAAGGGATATAGTTTATAAGTATGTAGGATACTGTATAAATGAAAATGAACTTGTTATAAACTTAAAAGATGCTCATTATAATATAGAAATAGATTTACACTATATAGTATTAGAAGATGTTGACTTAATAGAAAGATACACTGTAGTAAAAAATAATGAAGAAAAAGATTTAGCTATAGAAAATATAGCAAGTGGACAAATGCATATCCCACATGAGAATTTAACATTTAGAAATACTCATGGTTACTGGGGTGCAGAACAACAAATGTTTACTCAAAAAGTAAGTTATGGAAAAATATATTTTGAAAATAGAAAAGGTATATCAGGGCATAATCACAATCCATACTTTATATTAGATAAAGATGCAACTGAAACTACTGGTGAAGTTTACTTTGGAGCATTAAAGTTAACTGGAAACTTTAAAGGGGTAGTTGAACAAACTCCATATGGAGAAACTTTAGTTCAAATGGGTATAAATGACTTTGACTTTTTAATATATTTAGAAAATGGTCAAAGTATAGAAACTCCTCATATGGTTATAGGATATACTGATAAAGGTTTAGAATCAATGAGTCATAATATGCATGACTATGCTAACAAATACATATTAAAAAATAAAGAAATAAGACCTGTACTTTATAACTCTTGGGAGGCTATGGAGTTTAAAGTAAATGCAAAAGAACAAATAAATCTTGCAAAACTTGCAAAAGAAATAGGAACAGAGTTATTTGTTGTCGATGATGGGTGGTTTGGTGAAAGACACAGTACAAAAGACGGCTTAGGAGATTGGTATGTAAATGAAGGTAAATTCCCAAATGGTCTTGAAGAGCTTATAAAAGAAGTTAAAAATATGAACATGAAGTTTGGGATATGGTTTGAGCCGGAAATGGTAAATCCTTTAACTAAATTATATAAAGAACACCCAGATTGGATATATCAATTTGACAATAGAGAAGGTAACTTATCAAGAGATCAATTTGTACTTAATATGACAAAACCTGAAGTTAAAGAATTTGTATTTAATATGTTAGATCACTATCTAACAAAATATGATATAGACTATATAAAATGGGATGCAAATAGACCTATATCAGAACCAGGCGCTAAAAACTTAGGAAAACAAGAAAGAAGCTTATGGTTAAAGCACATAGAAGCAGTATATGAAATAGTAGATAAATTAAAAGAAAAGCACCCTAATGTATTATTTGAAGCTTGTGCATCAGGTGGAGGAAGAATAGATTTAGGAATGCTTACACATTTTGATGATTTCTGGACTAGTGATAACACAGATGCATATGATAGATTATTTATACAAAATTCATACTCTCATATATACCCTATAAAGGCTATGAGAGCTTGGGTTACTGATTGTCCTAATTTCTTATCAAAGAGAGTTATACCTATGGAATTTAGATTTGATAGCTCTATGATGGGAACACTTGGAGTAGGATGTAACTTACTTAAATTAAGTGAAGAAGAATTGAATATATGTAAAGAAAAAATAGCTAAATATAAAGAGATAAGACATATAGTTCAAGATGGGAAATTCTATAGACTACAAGGAAACTTAGTAGATAATGACTACCATATATTTGAATATGTAAATAAAGAGGAGGCTTTATTATTTGTATTCTTGCCACAATCTAAAGTAGGTCATAGATTTACAACTATAAAGCTAAGAGGACTTGATGAAAATAAAGATTATAAATTTAATTTATTTGGTCAAGATATAGTTAAATCAGGTAGATACTTAATGAATCATGGTTTAACTGTTAAACTAGAAGGTGATTACGCTAGTTTAGTTCTTTATATAAAAGAAGTTTAATAATAAAAGGATATCCAATGGATATCCTTTTATTATTATTATTATATTAAAACATATAGAATAGATATTGAATTATAACGTATAGTGCAGATAAGCCAACTAATCCATATATTATACGGCTTATTGTACTGATATTTCCGAAATTTCCACTACCTGCTAAAATAGCAGCAACTAAGTCAAATTTAAATAAGCTGACAAGACCCCAGTTGACTGCACCTATTAATACTAATGTTAAAGCAATATTATAAAGTATACCCATAGTTATCATGCTAAGATTTACCTAAATGGTTATCTTAACATTTCACCTCCTGTGTAGATTAATAGTACATTTAATATTTTCTCCGAGATTATTAAAAATATGTAAAATATAGAAAAACTTTAAATAAATAAAAGAAACTATAAAAAACAAGTAATATATATAGAAAAACATAAATGTGACATAAAAATACAAATCACATTTCAAATATTCGATTATTAATTATATTTTAAATTGTTTGACAATTTGGATGTATATAATATATTATTAACACATAGAAATAATTTTTTACGTTATAAACTATGTTATATATAAAAGGGGGAATAAAAATGAACAGTTCAGTAGCACAAAAGACTGAGAAAAAAACAGCTCTACAAAAGTTTCTAGACTTTGTGGAAATAGGAGGGAATAAGCTTCCACATCCCGTAACATTATTTGCAATGTTATGTGTTGCAGTTGCGATAATATCTGCAATAACTGCTGCAATGGGAATCGAAGTAACAACAGAAATAATAAATAGAGCTACTAATGAAATGGAAGTTCAAACAATAAAAGCTGTATCACTTCTTAATGGTGATGGATTTAAGTATATGATAGAAAATGCAGTATCTAACTTTACTGGATTTGCTCCACTTGGAGTTGTTTTAGTTGGTATGTTAGGTATAGGAATAGCAGAAAGTTCTGGATACATAGGAACATTACTTAAGAAGGTAGTTAGTATAACTCCAGCTAAGTTAATAGTTCCAACAGTAGTATTTTTAGGTATAATGTCAAATATGGCATCTGATGCAGGGTATGTAATACTTATACCACTTGGAGCATTAATATTTATGGCTTATGGAAAACATCCACTTGCAGGTATAGCAGCAGCATTTGCTGGGGTATCTGGAGGATTTAGTGCAAACTTACTTATAGGTACTATAGACCCAATGTTAGCAGGTTTAACTAATGAAGCTGCACATATAATAGACCCAACAGTAAATATAACTCCAACTGCAAACTACTTCTTCATGTGTGCATCAACATTATTAATAACTATACTTGGTACTTTATTAACTACTAAAGTTATAGAGCCAAGATTAGGTAAATATGAAGGGGAAACAATAACTGGAGGTTCTGATTTACAAAATTTAAGTGATAAAGAAAAGAAAGCTATGACAGCTGCAAACTTAACTTTCGTAGCAATGGTAGTTGGATTAGTAGCATTAATATTAATGCCAAACTCATTCTTAAGAAACTTAGAAGCAGATAGTTTCCTAAATTCAATAGTAGACCATTCTCCATTTATGAATGGACTTATACCAATAGTTGCACTTTTATTCTTTGTTCCATCAGTAGTTTATGGTAAAATAGCTGGAACAGTTAAAAATGAAAAAGAAGTAGCATCTCATATGAGTAAAGCAATGAGTTCAATGGGTGGATACTTATGCTTAGCATTCGTTGCATCTCAATTTATAAGTTACTTTAACTATACTAACTTAGGAACTATAATAGCTGTTACTGGTGCGTCAATATTAGAATCTGCAAATATAGGAACAATACCACTTCTTATAGGATTTATATTAATAACAGCAGTTATAAACTTATTTATGGGATCAGCTTCAGCTAAATGGGCAATAATGGCGCCAGTGTTTATACCAATGTTCTTAAAGTTAAATATAGATCCTGCAATAGTTCAAACTGCATATAGAATAGCAGATAGTTCAACTAACTTAATATCACCACTTATGAGTTATTTTGCAATGATTATAGTGTTTACTCAAGTTTATGATAAGAAGGCTGGAATAGGAACAATAACATCTATGATGTTACCTTACTCAATGACATTCTTAATAGCTTGGAGTTTAATGCTTATAGTATGGGTATCACTTGGAATACCAGTAGGATTTTAGTTAGTATATGAAAGTGCCTAATAAATAGGCACTTTTTTTATGTCTAAGAAGATATGATATGAAATTTTTGTTAATACTTTCTAAATAGAAAGGATATCAATAATTTTAATATAACTAGACTTTATGAAAGGAATTTATATATAAATATAGTTTAAACATACTATGTATGATAAAATAATAGACTAATAAATCTAATATAAAGATGTAGTTATATGAACTATAAATTTTGATTTCCTTTTGAAATAATATTTAAATATGAGGAAATTAAAAATATAAATAAAGTAATAAAAGATAATAACTTTAAAAGAAGGAATATTAATATCTAGTGATAGATTTATTTTCTGAAACTTTTTTAATAAATAAACTATGAAATGAAAGTTTTATAATAAAGATTTTAAAGGAGAGTTTAGATGAGTATAAAACCTTTAGACGTACTGCATAAATATTATGGATATACAAGTTTTAGAAAAGGACAAGAAAATATTATAACATCTATAATAAATAAAGAAGATGTTCTTGCCATAATGCCAACAGGTGGAGGGAAATCTATTTGTTATCAAGTACCAGCACTTTGCTTAGATGGAATAACTATAGTTATTTCACCCTTAATATCACTTATGAAAGATCAAGTTGATGCATTAAAGACTATGGGGGTTAAAGCTCGATTAATAAATAGTTCACTATCTAATAGTGAATATAGTGGAGTTTTAGAAGAAATAGAAAATGATGAATGTAAAATAATATATATAGCACCAGAAAGACTGGATAGTATGGAATTTGTAAATATAATAAGAGGAAAAAATATAAGTCAGGTTGCAATAGATGAAGCTCACTGTGTTTCTCAATGGGGCCATGACTTTAGAGTAAGTTATAAAAAAATACCATACTTTATAAATAGATTAGATAAAAGACCTATAGTTACAGCATTTACAGCAACTGCAAGTAATGAAGTTAGAGAAGATATTATAAATATACTTAATTTACATAATCCAGCTGTTTATATAACTGGGTTTGATAGAGAAAACTTATCTATAAATATAGTAAAGTCATCATCTAAAAATAAATATACATTAGACTATGTAGAAAATCATAAGAATGAAAGTGGAATAATATATGCTTCAACTAGAAAAGAAGTAGAAACTATATATGAGGGACTACTAAAAAGAAATTACTCAGTAGCTAAATATCATGCAGGTCTTTCAAATGAAGCAAGAAAAGAATATCAAGAAAACTTTATAAATGATGATATAAAAATAATGGTAGCTACAAATGCATTTGGTATGGGAATAGACAAACCAAATATAAGGTGGGTACTTCATTATAATATGCCACAAAGTATAGAAAATTATTACCAAGAAATAGGTAGAGCAGGAAGAGATGGAGAAGATAGTGAGTGTGTATTATTATTTTCACCAGGAGACGTTCATACTCAAAAATATTTAGTTGAAGTTGGAATTGAAAATTCTGAAAGAAAGAGAGTTCAATATAAAAAACTTCAACAAATGGTGGATTTAGTTTACTCAAATACTTGTTATAGAAAAAATATATTAAACTATTTTGGAGAAATCTTTTTAGATGATTGTAATAATTGTAGCAACTGCTTAAATGAGGGTGAAGTAGTAGATAAAACACTAGATGCTCAAAAAGTTATATCATGTATTGCTAGAATGAAAAGAAGCTTTGGTGCTACTATGATAATAGATGTTTTAAGAGGTTCTAAAAATAAGAAAGTATTAGACCTTGGATTTGATACTTTAACAACTTATGGAATTATGAAAAACTATTCTAATGAAGATTTAAAAACTTTTATAAATACATTAGTATCACATGGATTTTTAGATGTAGTAGAAAACATAGGACCAAGAGGAAGTTTCCCTACTATAAAATTAAATGAACAGTCTTTAAAAGTAATAAGACAAGAAATCAAAGTTGAATTTAAGGAAGATAAGGTTACTAAGTCAAGATATGTAGAAAATGAATTATATGAAATGTTAGTTTCTTTAAGAAGTGAAATAGCTAAAGAAGAAGGGATAGCACCATATATGGTATTTGGAGATGCAACTTTAAAAAATATGGCAAGTGTTTATGCAACTAATAAAGAAGAAATGCTTAATATATCTGGAGTTGGACAAATTAAATACGAAAAGTATGGTAATAGATTTAAAGATATAATTGAAAAATATATAGAAGAAAAAAATATAGATAAATCTAAATTAAATACTGTGTCGGGAAAATCGACGGGGTTAAATAGTGAGTACTTTAATGTAACTACAGATAAAAAACTATATGAAAGACTTAGAGACTATAGACTTAGTGTATCAAAATTAGAAGGTGTACTTCCATATATAATACTAAGTAGCAATACTTTAAAAGAGATAAGTGGAAGATATCCATTAGATGAAGAACAATTAAAGGATATAGGTGGTATAGGCCCTGTTAAAATTAATAAATATGGAGAAGATATTATAAATATAGTTAAAGAATATATACAAGAAAATAATATAAATCCAAAATGGGAAGAAAAGAAAAGGTTAAAGTTAGTTTTAGATGGGGATAGTAGAAAAAATGATGAAATAGCACTAGATTTATTAAATCAAAATAAAGACATAAATGATGTAGCAGATGAATTAGAAATATCAGTGTCAACAGTGCTTGGATATGTTTATGATTATATAAAGCTTGGAAATAATATAAATTTTGATATAGACTTAAAATGTATGTACAATGAAAATGAAAAAGAGATGATACTAGATGCAATAAATCGATTTGGTGATGAAAAGGTAAGTGTTATTAAGAAGGTAATGCCAGACTATGTTAAATATGAAAGCATAAGAGCAGTAATACTTGAAAGATATATAAGTTAGAAGTAAGAAAAAAGCTATTATTTATATTAAATTTATAAATAATAGCTTTTTAATTTATAAAATCACTTATTTATAAGATTATTAAAAATAATTATTTTAAATGATTCAGGAAAGCGTTGACATGAATTATATGCAATGATATTATTATTTTGAGATAAAATATAGAATTAAAGAGTAAATTTTATCAAAATAGTAGTAAAGATAAGTGTTAAAAAAGATTATTATCTATTATGATAATATATACCTTTAAATTCATATGAAGAAGGGGGGGAACTTCATGTAACAAAGAATGTTTATATAGATAGAATCATATGAATATTTTTATACGTGGAAGGGGAGAAAATTTATGAAATTTAAATATGAAAAACCACAAAATGGATACCCTGAGTGGAATAATAATCCACAAATAGTATCTTTAAACATGAATAAACATCATAATGATTTTGTAAGCTATGAAACTAAAGAACAAGCAATAGAAGGAATAAAAGAAAATTCTTCAAGGTATATATCGTTAAATGGAAAATGGAAATTCAATTTTTGTAAAGATATAAAAAGTATACCAGAAGATTTTTACGAAATAAATTATAATAATGATTCATGGGATGAAATAGATGTTCCATCAAATTGGCAAATAAAAGGGTATGGAATACCACAATATACAAATCTTATATATCCATGGACAGGAAGAGAAGATATAAAACCACCATTTGCTCCTGTTAAAATAAATGAAGCAGGATGCTATGTAAAGTATATTGATATAACTAAAGAACAATTAAATAAAAAAGTATTAATAAATTTCCAAGGTGTAGAGTCATGTTTTTATCTATATGTAAATGGAGAAATAGTAGGGTTTAGTAAAGATTCATTCTCACCATCTGAGTTTGATATAACTGATTACTTAGTAGAAGGTAAAAATAAAATAGGTGTAAAAGTATACAGATGGTGTGATGCAAGTTGGTTAGAAGATCAAGACTTTTGGAGATTAAGTGGTATATTTAGAGACGTTTATTTAGAAATAAAAAATAAAACTCATATAGTAGATTTTAGAGTAGACTCAAATCTTACAGATGATTACAAAGATGGGACTTTTAGTACCAAAGTAAAAGTAAATGGTGTAGGAAATTACAATATAAAATTAGAATTGTATGATAAAGAAAATATAATATATTCTAGTAAAAAAGAAGTTATTATAGAGGGTGAAGCAAACCTACATTTCCAAACTATAATAGACAATCCAAGAAAATGGAGTGCAGAACAACCAAACTTATATAAAGTAATAATTTGTTTAGAAAATGAACATGGCGAAGTAATAGAGTATGTAAGTTGTGATACAGGATTTAGACGATTTGAAATAAAAGAAAATGTAATGTACATAAATGGAAAACGTATACTATTTAATGGTGTTAATAGACATGAATTTGATAGTGAAATGGGAAGAGCTATAAATAAAGAAATAATGGAAAAAGATATAAAAATAATGAAGCAATTTAATGTTAATGCTCTAAGAACTTCTCATTATCCAAATAATCCATATATGTATGATTTATGTGATAAATATGGATTATATGTAATAGATGAAGTAAACCTAGAAACTCATGGTACATGGAAGTATGGACAAAAAGAAGAAGAAGGTGCACTTCCAGGAAGTAAACCAGAATGGACAGATGCTGTGTTAGCAAGATGTAAATCTATGTTTGAAAGAGATAAAAATCATCCATCTATAATAATATGGTCATTAGGAAATGAGTCTTTTGGAGGAGAAAACTTCAGAAAAATGTACAGATTCTTTAAAGATAATGATAAATCTAGAATAGTACATTATGAAGGAATATTCCATCATAGAATGTATGAAGATGTATCAGAGATAGAAAGTCAAATGTACACAAGACCTTGGGAAATAGAAGAATATGCAAAAAATAATCCTAAAAAACCTCATATAATGTGTGAATATACACATTCTATGGGAAATTCAAATGGTAATTTAGATGCATATTATAAATTATTTAGGAAATATGATGTTCTACAAGGTGGATTTGTATGGGACTTTAAAGACCAAGCAATCCTTAAAAAAGAAGGAGATATAAGTTATTTAGCTTATGGAGGAGATTTTGGAGATTTCCCAAATGATTATGACTTTAGTGGAAATGGATTAGTATTTGCTAATGGAGAAGTAACTCCTAAATTCTATGAGATTAAATATTGGTATGCAGATGTATTATTTGAAGATGTAAAAGAAGGTTTAGTTAAAATAAAAAATGATTATTTATTTAACAATTTAAATAGATATGACATATTCATAACTACAACTAAAAATGGTGAGTTTGTAGATGAAAAATGTGTAACAATAGATTTAGAGCCTGGACAAACTTATGAACTAGAATATGATGTGGTACAAAAAAGATACAAAGGTGAGGAATACATAGTTACATTTACAGTTAAAGAAAAGAATGAAACAATCTATGCACCTAAAGGTCATGAAGTAAAACATCATCAAGTTGTATTAAAACCAAATACATTAAAAATAGAAAGAGAAAAAAATACTAATAAAGTTAATATAAATGAAGAAGACAAATTGATAACATTATCTACAGAAAAAGTAAAAGTATCTTTATCAAAAGAAAGTGGACTTTTAGCACAGTATATAGTAAACGGAGAAAATATACTAAAAGAAGAATCAAGACCATATTTTTGGAGAGCAAGTACTAATAATGATAGAGGATTTAAAAATGAAGTAGATGCAGTTACATGGAGAAATCCAAATATGCATTTAGTAAATATTAAAATAGAAAACTATGTTAATTTAGTTAATTTAGTAGTAGATATAGAATTAGATAATAATAGTACAGTAACATATGTATACTCATTAGATAGTAACTCTAAACTAAAAGTACAACAAATACTAAATCCAAATAGAGATTTAGCTAAAATACCTGTAATAAGTGATATGTTTATACTTAAAGAAGAATTTAAAAATATAACTTATTATGGTAGAGGAGAAATAGAAAATTACTGGGATAAATATAAGAGTGCTAAGGTAGGGTTATACGAAGATATAGTAACTGAAAAAATGGTAAATTATCTTCAACCTCAAGAAAATGGTGCTAAAACTGATGTAAGATATTTAGAAATAAAAAATGAAAAAGGAGAAGGAATAAAAATAAGTGGAGTTCCTACTTTTGAGTTTAATATATCTAAATATCATCCAGAAGATGTAGAAATAGCAGATCATTTCTATAAATTAAAGCCATTAGATGCAACTGTATTAAGAATAATATACAAACAAATGGGAGTAGGAGGAGATGATAGCTGGAGAGCATTACCTCATCCGGAGTATATTTTAAATCCTAATAAAATTTATACTTTAACGTATGAAATAAAACCAATATAAATATTTATAAAGAGCATATCCTTCTAAATTATGAAGGGTATGCTCTTTTACGCTTATAGTAAATTATAATATATTAAAAAGTAAGATGAATTTCTGAATTTGAGTAATATAAATAAATTGCTTTTCACCATAAAAAATATTTTGAAATTCATTATTAATACAGGGACTTAATCACTGGATTAAGTTATTGGCAAGAGAAAAGATAGCATCCATATGTAAATTAAAGTGATTTACTTACACAGGGCATAAGCGAAGCAAAACTATAAGCTAGAAATTTTAATATGGACAATAGATAAAAATTTTATAATAGTATAGAACAACAGAAGTTTATAGATTGTAGCAATTAAAAAACTTTAGAATATATTATAATTACATATAGTAAAAGGGGTGGGGATATGGATAGTTTGCTGTCAGGAATAAGTGCAATATCTATTAAAGATATAATTATGATAGTAATTGGATGCATACTAATTTACTTAGCTATATACAAAAAATTTGAACCAACTCTGTTACTTCCTATGGGGTTTGGAGTAATAATGGCTAATTTACCATTGTCAGGAGCTATAACTCAATTGTTTGGAGATAGTAAGGTAGTTGGTATATTAGATTTACTATTTTCACAAGGAATAGCAACGGAACTATTTCCACTTTTAATATTTATAGGAATAGGTTCAATGATTGATTTTGAACCCCTACTTCAAAAGCCATTTACAATATTTTTAGGAGCAGCAGCTCAACTTGGAATATTTTTAACTATAATAGTAGCTTTAATATTTGGATTTGACTTAAAAGAAGCTGCATCTATAGGAATAATAGGGGCTGCTGATGGACCGATTTCTATATTTGTAGCATCTCAACTTGCCAAGAATTTACTTGGACCAATATCTGTAGCAGCATATTCTTATATGGCACTAGTGCCTATCATTCAGCCATTTGCTATAAAACTTGTTACAACAAAGGAAGAAAGAATGATAAGAATGAGTTATACTCAAGGCAAAGTATCTAAAAGAACTAAAATATTATTTCCTATAGTAGTTACAGTAATAGCAGGGATAATAGCACCACAATCAATACCTCTTATTGGATTTTTAATGTTTGGTAACCTAATGAAAGAATCAGGTGTTGTAGATGGATTATCTAAATCTGCTCAAAATGAACTTGTAAATATTTGTACAATATTACTAGGTATATCTATAGCATCAACTATGAAAGGTGACGATTTTCTAAAAACATCTACATTACTTATAATGTGTATGGGACTTATAGCATTTATATTTGATACAATAGGTGGAGTATTATTTGTAAAAATTATAAATATATTTAAAAAAGAAAAGATAAATCCAATGATTGGAGCAGCTGGTATATCTGCATTTCCAATGTCAGCTAGAGTAGTTCAAAAGTTAGCTACAAAGGAAGACCCTCAAAATTTTATATTAATGTATTCAGTAAGTGCTAATGTATCAGGTCAAATAGCGTCTGTTATAGCTGGTGGCCTTATACTTGGACTATTATCTTAAGGGGGATATATTATGATTGAGGGATTAAAATTAATGGCTATCGGAATGTGTGGTGTATTTTTAGTTACGGGTATAATTTATTTTGCTATAAAGATATTAAATAATTTTGATAAATAAATTGATTAAAGTCCTCTTAAATAAGAGGATTTTTTTGTACTAAAAATGCAAATACTTTATTTAAAGAGGTGAAAATATGATAAGAAATCGTAAAGTAAAAGATCCAATAGTAGCTATAACAAAAGGAATGAGTGAAGGTAGATCATTAGAAAAATCCCTAGATTTACTTCCTATGGATAAAATTATACAAAAAGGAGATAAAGTAATAATAACTCCTAACTGGGTAAAAGATAAATCACCTAAAGATGGTGTAGTTGTAGGTCCTAAAACTTTGAAAAAGCTTATACAATACATAAAAACAAAAGAACCATCAAAAATAGTTATAGCAACTGGGTCAGGAGGAGCTAAAACTCCTGATGTTATGAAAAGTGTTGGATATGACAAAATAATAGAAGAAGAAAATTTAGAATTTGTAGATATGAATTATGGACCATTTATAGATTTAGAATTAAATCATGAAATAATAAAATCTACTCCTATAAATGAAGTTATAAAGGATGCTGATGTTATAATTTCATTTACTCAATTAAAATACCATGAAGAAGCTACAGTAACTGCAGCCATTAAAAATATAGCTATGGGTTACCCTCCTGCAAGTATCCATGGATACCCTAAAAAGCAAACTGGAATTCATGAAGATTTACATGGTTTTATAAGATGCTTTGCAAAAAAAGTTCCAATAGACTTATCTATTATTAGCTTAGACAAGGCAATGATAGGAACTGGACCTAGTGATGGTATGGCGGTTGATACACCTGGCCTTGTAATAGCATCAACAGATCCTGTAGCAGCAGATAGTATAGGTGCAAGATTACTTGGATTTTTACCGCAAGCAGTTTGTTATTTATATGGATTATATAAAGATGGATTAGGAGAAGCTAGACCTGAGAATATGACAATACTAGGACTTGACTTAATTGAAGCTGAAAAAATATTTAGCAAATGTGCATATGGTAAAAAAGATGTAATGCTAGATAAAGATAAGCTTAAAGATATTCATGGTAACTAAAAATTTTATAAGAATTAAAAAGTAAAACTGTGAAATAATAAACTTAGAAATAAAACCAAAAGGATGTGGCATTATGACTCATAAGAAAAGACCAAGTACTGAAAAGATGTATGATTATAAAAAAGAAAAAGTGGAGTTTGCAAGAGAATTAGGAGTAAATGGAGCTAATAACACAGAAGTAAATGCAAAAATGGCAGCTCAAGATGAAGCAAAATACAGCAAAGAAACAATGAATAGAAAACACAGATTTGTAAACCCACAAGATTCAGAAAATCATAGATATTAAAAAGAAGCTCTAGTAGTTTATCTGCTAGAGCTTTTTTTAACCTTTCTTTTAACTTTTTTAACTTTTTTTTTCTTAGGTGCTTTAGACTTATATAAATCTTTATCTATAGATAATTCAGGATTGATAACATTTTGAGGTTCTTCACCAGCATTTGCTTCACAAGTGTCTCTAATTGATGAAGCAAATGCCAGTTGCTCACCTAGTACAATTAAAAAGCCGGCTAAGTTATCTAAATCATCATTGTCATCTATTTCTTGAGCTATTATAGCCGCGACTATTGTTACTAGAAATATGTATTGATTTCCAATTTCTTTACATGTACTTTTTATATCACACATTCTTTTACTGCGAAATTTATTTTTAGGCATTTTATCCCCACCAACAAAATATTGTTATTTTATAATATGAATAAATTTAGAGATATGTTACTAAAAATAAATTTGAAATTTAAGTTTAGATAATATATAATATTTAAATAAAATTAATAAGACAGTTCGGAAGCCTCCTGTCTATAAATAAAACTACGGTGAACAGCATTTTATTATGCTTAATTTTTGTTAAAAAAACCGTAGCTTATAACTATGGTTTATTTTATTTTAAAACATAGTTATGAGTGTAGTAACGGATATGACTGAAGTGGCAGTGATGTTATATCAATACAGAAATTTTACCTAAATAGGCTTAATACATTTTAGGGGGAAAAATATGACATCAAAAACAAAAAAAATAACTAGAATAGGTGTAGTTGCAGCCTTATATGCAACAATAACATTAGTACTGGGGTCTATAAGCTATGGACAAATACAATTTAGAATATCATAGGTAATGACTTTACTTCCGTTATTTGGAAAAGAATATATACTATCACTTACAATAGGTTGTTTTTTAGCAAATGTAATAGGTCCTTATGGAGTACCTGATATTATACTTGGAACATTAGCCACATTTATAAGTGTATATTTAGTATATTTAACAGGAAAACATATGAAAGATAAAAAAGGATACTTAATAATAGCATCATTGTGGCCAACTATAGTAAATGCTATAATAGTAGGTGGAGTAATGCTACATGGATTATTTAAATTGCCATTAATTCTTTTTATTTTAGAGGTAGGATTTGGACAATTTGTGGTAATAACTATAATAGGTGTTCCTTTATTCAGATTTTTAAATAATAAATATTCAAAATTATTAAAGGATATATTAAATTAATATATCCTTTAGTTAATAGTTAGGAGATAAAATGGAAGAAGTAAAAAACACAAAATTAATAGGCATAGGAAATGAAGGTATAAAAAAACTAGAAGAAGTTGAAAGTAAAATAGTAGAAAAAATAGATACAGAAAAAATAAATATCAACAAAGATGTAGATAAAGACTATGTAAGAGCATTACTTGATGGAGTTGATATATTACTTTTAACTTACAATAGTGAAGACAAACAAGCTCTTCAAATAGTTAATGCAATAGGATATATGGCTGATGAAAGAAGAGTATTATCAGTTGGACTTGATTTAAGTGAAAAAGAAAATAAAAATGAAATAAAAATAAATAGAGAAATAAAGATAAATAATGATAACACAGATTCTTTATTAAATATAATAGATATGATAATAGACTCAATATCTGATGAATGTACTATAAGTATAGATTTAACAGATATAAAAGAAGGACTAGCTAGTGATAAGGGTATAAAATACTCATATGGTGAGTTTGACAAAAATAATAGTGTAGAAGAGATAGCAAACAAACTTGAAGAAAACTCTATAAAAACTAGTGATGAATTAACTGGTAAAAAGTTAATGATATTAGTTGAAATGAGTTCAGTATATGATATAGCATATTTAAATGAAGTATTAAATGCTATACAAGATAAGAGTGATGACTCATATGAAGCGATATTCTCTTTATACTTAAAAGAAGACTTAGGAGAAAAAATAAAAGTTTCATTAATATATAACTAATAAATAAATTTTAATTTAAGAGCTATCTTAATATAATTTTAAAAAATAAAATTTATATTAAGATAGCTCTTTATAGATTAATATACTTATTGTTAATAATTTATAATCTAACGATTATTTTGATCAACGGATGTATCATAAGAGGTAGAAAGGATATATCGTTGGTGATATGAAATACTTCTTAATACGTCGTTTACACAAAGTAAATTTTATATATAAATTTTGCTAAAATATAGTATTATTAAGGTCTTAGATTAGTTGACTAATGTAAAAAAATAATATATTATATAAAGTATTGTGTAATAAAAAATAAGTAATAAAGAAAGGAAATAATCAAATGCTACAAGTTACTAATGTTGGACTTAGATTTGGTGATAAAGAGTTATTCAAAGATGTTAACTTAAAATTCACTAAAGGTAATTGTTACGGGATAATAGGTGCTAATGGTGCAGGAAAATCAACTTTCCTAAAGATATTAGCTGGTGATATAGAAGCAAACACAGGAAGTGTATCTATAACAGAAAAAGAAAGAATGTCAGTTTTAAGACAGGACCACTTCAAATATGAAGAAGAAACAGTTTTAAATGTTGTTATAATGGGACATGAAAGACTATATCAAATAATGCAAGAAAAAGATGCATTATACATGAAGCCAGATTTCTCTGAAGAAGATGGTATAAAAGCTGCTGAACTTGAAGGTGAGTTTGCTGAACTTGATGGATGGGATGCAGAAACTAATGCAGAAAGATTATTAATGGGTCTTGGTATAACTAAAGATTTACATTACAAGCAAATGAAAGAATTAACAGGTGGAGAAAAGGTTAAAGTATTACTTGCTCAAGCATTATTTGGTAAACCTGAAATACTAATAATGGACGAACCTACAAACCACTTAGACTTCCAATCAATAAATTGGTTAAACAACTTCATAATGGATTTAGAAGATTCTATAGTAATAGTTGTATCACACGATAGACACTTCTTAAACCAAATATGTACAAACATAGTTGACGTTGACTTTGGTAAGATACAAATGTACGTTGGTAACTACGACTTCTGGTATGAGTCAAGCCAATTAGCATTACAACTTGCTAAAGATCAAAACAAAAAAGCTGAAGAAAAAATAGCTCAATTAAAAGAGTTCATCGCAAGATTCAGCTCAAATGCGTCAAAAGCTAAGCAAGCAACATCTAGAAAGAAACAATTAGAGAAAATACAAGTTGAAGAAATACAACCATCTAGAAGAAGATATCCATATGTTGGATTCACTCCTGAAAGAGAAATAGGAAATGAAGTTTTAGAGGTTGAAGGATTAACTAAAACTGTAGATGGAGTTAAAGTTTTAGACAACGTATCATTCAGATTAGATAGAGAAGATAAAGTAGCATTTATGGGAGACGAAATAGCTATAACTACTTTATTCAACATATTAATGGGAGAAGATACTGCTGATAGTGGTACATTCAAGTGGGGAGTTACAACTTCTCAAAGTTATCTTCCTAAAAACCACAACCAATACTTCGATGGTGTAGAATACTCATTAGTTGATTGGTTAAGACAATACTCTGAAGAAAAGAGTGAAAGTTTCATAAGAGGATTCTTAGGAAGAATGTTATTCTCTGGTGAAGAAGCTTTAAAACAAGCTCAAGTTTTATCTGGAGGAGAAAAGGTTAGATGTATGTTATCAAAACTTATGTTATCAAATGCTAACGTACTTGTATTAGATGACCCAACTAACCACTTAGACCTAGAATCTATAACTTCTGTAAACAAAGGTTTAGAGAAATTCCCAGGAGTATTATTATTCAACTCTCATGACCAAGAGATGATACAAACTCTTGCTAACAGAATAATAGAAATAACTCCAGGTGGAATAATGGACAGAAAGACTACTTTAGAAGAATATCTTGAAAACAAAGATATACAAGCTCAATTAAAGAAAATGTATGATGTTCAAAATGCATAATTAATATTATATAAGTAAATTAAAATATAAATACACCTTTTGAATATATGATAATACTCATTTTTGAGTGAGTGACTTTTTCATATATTTAGGAGGTGTATTTTTTATTATTTTAAAATACGCAATTGATAAATTATTATCTGATTTATAACTTAAATTAGTTAGTCAAGTCTACATAACGGGAATTCTTAGATAACAGACTATCGCTGTATACAAGTAACTTTACACAAGCTATATATCATACTATACCCTGTAATTAATTCATCGTTAGGGGGATAGGCAATGCATAAGAAATTAATATCGTTAATTACAAGTGGTTTATTAAGTTTAAGTATATTAACCGGTTGCAGAAATGAATACGTTGAATATAAAGAACCACAAGTACAGCAAAAACAAGTAGATGAAGATTTAAATGAATTATATACTAAAGAAATAAGTGAAAATAAAGAAATCGATGAAGCATATAAATTATTAAAACCAGTTATAGATAATAGTTTTTATGGTCAAAGACATAATATTATTAAATCAGAAGATGGAAAAACTTTAATATTGGAGCTTCATATGGATGAATATGTTGCAGAAAATGGAAATATAGATGAATGGAATAAATATATTTATCAATGTTTAAATTCTGCTAAAGCGTTAAAAGAGCTCTTAGTAAATAATGGTCTAGAAACTAATTTCGCTATAGCTGTTATGGACTTTGATAAAGAGGTAGTATATATTTATATACTAAATGATCAAGTATATTATAATATAAGAAATGAAAACTAAATACTTATAATTTATAGGATGGTTTAAGTAGCTATCCTATTTTTTATGTTATTAAATTAATATTGTAAGAATAAATTAAAAGATAAATACACCTTTTAAATATATATGATAAGCTTATTTATTAAGCAGATCTGTATATTTAAAAGGTGTATTTTTGCTTTATTTGAATTCCTCCCATACATCATTATTTAACTTAATAAAATACTTATTACCATCTCTTCTTCTAACATATCCTTCTTCATCCATATAAATATAATGACTTTCATCCCAGTCTACTTTTCTTACCTTATATCCTTCCTTTAATTTAGTTATAGCATCTCCAAATGTCATTTTAGGTTTTTCTACCGGTAATGTTCCTTCATATTTTTCATCATAGTTTTCCTTCAAACATTCAATAGAACAAAATACTAGACCTCTATCAACTAAATGACAATAATTATATTCTAATTCAAATCCACACATACAACATTTCATAAATGCCTACCTCCTATAAATTAAATTAATCTCATAATATTATCATTTGTATACGCAAGAGATACAAAATACTATCAAAGTCTAGATTAAAAAGGTTGTTTAATAGGCTAAAAATACCATCACTAATATATATTTTATTATATGTTTTAGGACAAATATTTGTGTACAAACTGAATTGATATATATTTATCAAGGATTTCCATGTTTTTATAATGGGACATCTTATAAATTAAAATTTGATATAAAAATATATATTTTATTTATAAGGTATGATAAAATATATAATATCATTTTATATTAAAAAGAATTTTTATATTTAAAAACTAAGGAGAATAATATGAGACGAGTAGACTTAATGAGCAAAACTACGACTTTAGTTACTATGCTAAGTATTGTATACGCTCTTATAGACATGAAGATAATATTTTTGGCGCCTATATTAACAATATCTATACCTTATAGATTTATGAAATATAAAGAAGAAGGAAAGCATACTGAAAATAGAAAAATATTAAATAACTTATTTTTATTCAACTTAATTGTGTTTATAGGAGTAACAGCTATAACTAATAGAATGAGCACAGACATATTTGAGATTATAGTAAATATAATAATCACATTTATTTATTTTAAAGTATTATCTATGATAGATAAGAAAAGGGAAACATTATATAATAATCCTCAAATGGTATATGATAAAATAAATGAAAAGATAAATGCATTAGAGATGATGTATGAACAAACTGAAGAAGGTATGAGAAATGCTGAAACAGAAAAGGCTAGAAATTCAATGGAAGCAAAGTTAAATGCCATAAGATATAAAATAGATGAATTAAAAAGACAATCAGAGCTTATTAAAGCTCAAATAGAATCTAAAAATAACAATAAAAATATGAACTAATAAAAATTTTAGAATCTTTATCTATAAAATGAGGAGTATCTTATAAGATACTCCTCATTTTATAGGTAAAGAATTTAAACTTAAATTGTTTTTAGGTGCAAATATTGAAGTTATATTATCAGAAATGTATTGATATCTTATAAATGGTTGATTAGATATATTTTTATCCATTATAGGTTTGCTCCAACTAATTCCATAATCACATGATTTACAAATGTACAAATCAAAGTATTCAACCCACTGTATATATATAGTAGAATTTTCTTTTATTATACTTGGAAATAAGCACATAACATCTTTACTTATAATAGACTCTTGATTTATTTTCAAAAAATTATTTTCTAAACTGATATTGACATATTTGCAATAATATTTGTTATCGTGGTTTTCTGAAAATACTATATGATAGTTACTGTTTTCATCTTGTAAAACAGATAAATATATTTTATTCTTATTTGATTTAGTAATTTGAATAGGCTTAGACCAAGAACGAGAATTTAAATCAAAGGTAGATACAAATAATTCTTCAAATTTATCGACTAGCTTAAAGTAAAATATAATAGGTCTGTTATTTGAGTAGGCTACAACGAAGTTACTAAGAATATTATAGTCTATAAAATCTATTGTATTTTTTACATAAATATTATCATCTTCATATATATGAATTAGATTTGCTAAAAGAGGTATACTTTTGTTTATTGAGTAATATATAGTATGTTTTATATTAGATATGTGTTTTGTATATGGAAACTTTACTATAAAGTTTTTATAATCATATTTTATCATAGTATGTTTATCGATATTATCTTCTTCTATATTTAAGTTTAATATTTTTCCTTTTTTATCATTGATGATTCCATAGATATTGTCTTTTTCATTTGTATCTAGCCATATATCTACAAAGGAATAGTCCCCAGTAAATAAAATTTTAGATAGTAAAATATCATTTTTATTATTTATTTTAGTTAATACTATATCTTTATCTATGTCAAAGTAATATAAGTCGTTGTTATTTTTTTTTATTACTATATTTGTTTTATCTATAAAAGACATAACTATCCTCCTAAAAATCTTTATACTAATATTTATATTAAAATATGCAAATTTATACATATATTAGTAAAAATTATTAAATAGAGAATCTAAATTAGTAACATGTATCTTATAAAATCATATATTTTATTAAGAAGAGAATATAATCTTTTCAAAATAAATACAGGAGAGGATAGAAGGCATGAGTGAAATAAAAGACAATAAAGATATAGAAGAAGTTAAAGAGTCTGAGGCGAGATACAATAAACCTTGTAAACCAGACAATTTATGCTGCACATGCAAAGATGGCCCAACGGTTGTAAAAAATGAAAGCCAATGTAAAGAACAATGTTGCAAACCAAAAACTATTAGATATCCAGATATAAGAGAAGCAAAATGCATACCTGCATTAATAGATAGAATATATGACTATGTACATTTAGATAATGAACAAACAAGATGTGCTAAAGATAAAACATTTGAAATAATATGGGCAGGTACTAATGATAGAGCTAATTTAATAGGAAAAGATATATGTATAAAAACTATAACTTTGAAATATGATTGCCTAGGAATAGATGCGGCAGAGATACCAACTGAAATAGGTCTTAATCAGACTATAACACTAGTAAGTGATCCATGTTCAGCATGTAGAACTTCTGGATGTGAAAATATATATACTGAATATAGTGGAAGTACAACTTGTGGTGAAGGAACTGGTTGTTGTGAAAATGGTAGGGCTAGAAAAATATGTCAAGCAGATATAACTCCAGATTCTTGTAATTTGTATATTATAGTAGATGGTACTGCAGGATGTATACCTTTTAGAGCTCAATATCTTGTAGATGGCTTAACTGATAGTGTGATGGGATTAGGATTTAAAGATGTTGATTTCTTTGGTCAAGTATGTTTACCAGATGATAGAAGGAAAGTAAATTTAAGATCAATGTTTGATGTTTGTGTATCAGTACCATGTGTAGCACCTAAATCTACTATAGAATTAAACGAAAGTGCAGGCGAATATGAATTTACAGCTAATATATTTGCATCACTTTTAGTAACTGAAAAATTATACGTAGTAGTTAAAGATGAAGTTGCAGTTTATACAACACCTAACACATTAGTAGCTACTAATGGAGGGTTTACATCAAACTGTGAAGCATAATGATAATATGTAGGTATAAGGCTCATTAAAAAATGAGCCTTATATTTATGTAATAAAATATCATTAATAAACATATATATAATGAGGATAATTTTAGCTATAAAAGTTAGTTGTAAAGGAGTGTGTATAAATGCAGAGAAATTACAATAATAGATCAATAGAAAAGATACTTAATACTATTAAAGAATTAGTAGATATATCTTCAAATAAGGAGAAAATTTCTGTTGATTTAGAAATTACAACTACAGATGGATACACTAATAAAATACAAATAAATAAAGAAAATGATAGCAACTTATCAATTAAAAAGAACATAATAATGAATGATAACGTAGCAATATCAATGGATAATATAACTAAAGTTAAGATATTAAATAACAATGACAATCCTAATTTTAAGAAATTATTAATAAAAGAGATACAAGATAGTACTATAGATGAAGAAAATAACTATAGATATGATCCTAATACTGGATATTCTAGAGCTTTTTCAAATAAACTAAAAGACAAAAATATTGAGGATTACATAAGACGAAATTATAAAGATATAAAAAACATAAATTATTATGCAATAAAAAATGACAACCAAATAAATAGTATAGAAAATATAAAAAGTGAAGAGGTTCTAAAATATAATACAGATTTAGATGTAAATACTAAAAAATCATTAGAAAATATAGAGTTAGGTAAAAATAAAAAAAGCGTAGTAGAAAATATAACAAGTGAAAAAAAGAATGTAGTAAAAGATGTAAAAATAGAAAAGAAAAAAGTATTAACTTCTAATTGCGAAGAGGTTGAAGTTTCAAGACCTATAAAAACTAATAAAATAGGTGTATTGTCTAATATTGATACAAAAAATTGTAATGTAGTTACAAATCAATCAAAAACAAAGGTTGTAAAGGAATTAAATCCAAATAAATCAACATCAGTTATAGATGTAAAGCCTACTTATGTAGATAATGTAATAAAAAATATAGATATAAATCAACAAATAATAAAGCCAAAGACTGTAGAATTAATGATTATAGGACCTATGAATAATTATTTAAATAATGAAGAAATAAAAGATAAGCCTTTAAGAATGGATCCAACAGGGGATGGTTTTATAGGAGTTGTATTAGATGATGGAACATTTGAACCGCTTAAAGTAAGTTTAGAAACATTTACTATAATTCCTAATGAGGCTAAAAATATATTAGCTAATATTGAAAGTGAAAATATAGAAAATAAGGTAATTAATAATATTAATATAGAAAAAGATGAATTTGTAAACTCAATAAATGTTGCCTATGATAATAGTGTATCAAAATATAAAGAGGAATATATAAAACCACTAAATGATATTTTAAAAACAACAAAAACAATTGTAAATAATATAATTAATGAAGAAGATACTATTTCAGTAGTTACAAAGCAAGGAAGCGAATATATAAACAATATAAAAGATATTAAACATGATATTGTGTCAAATATATCAGGGATAGAAACTACTGAAGTTATTGAATCTATAGATATCTTAAAAGATTATGGAGAAGTTGTAGATGATGTTAAATTAAATAAAGATTGTGTAAATGCCGTAAATGACATATATGTTACAGAACAGAAATTTGCAAGTTGCATTAATGAAAAGATAAAAGGAAATTTAGAGTTTGTAAGAAATGGAATTATGTTGATTAACGATGATGGAGAATTAACTATCTATTCTACAAATAAAATAAGTTCTATAAATAAGTAATTAAAAATATTATAATAAGGGCATCATAAATATTTGATGTCTTTTTTTGTTATAAATAAATAGTTATATGTACATAATTTTAATAAAAATAGGAGGTGTATATTATGGCGCATATAACGGCTAAAAATGCTTATAAAAGCCTAGAAGAAAGAATAAATAAATTTCCACAAGGAGCTCCTCCTTCGAAAACTTTGTATCAAATTTTAAGTATATTATTTACAGAAGAAGAAGCAAGGTTAGTAGCTAAGCTTCCTATAAAAGCTTTTAGGTTAAAAACTGCAGCAAATATTTGGAATGTAAGTCAAAGTGAAGCATATAAAATATTAGATAATTTAGCTAAAAAAGCTTTGATACTTGATTTAGAAGATAATAAGGGGAAAAAATACATATTACCTCCTCCAATGGCTGGTTTTTTTGAGTTTTCAATGATGAGAACTAGACAGGACATAGATCAAAAACTTTTAGCAGAGCTTTATTATCAATATATAAATGAAGAAGAAGATTTTATAAAAGAACTATTCTATTCAACAGATACTAAGCTAGGGAGAGTATATGTTCAAGAAGAAGTATTAACTAATGAAAATGAAGTTACAATACTAGACTATGAAAGAGCAACGCATATAATAGAAGAATCAAAACATATCGGTATAAGTATGTGTTACTGTAGACATAGAATGAGTCACGTAGGAAAATCATGTGATGCTCCTATGGATATATGTATGACTTTTAACAATACAGCAAACTCTTTAATAAATAACAATTTTGCAAGAAGAGTAGATGCATCGGAGTGTAAAGAGCTTCTTCATCAGGCTTATGAACACAACTTAGTTCAATGTGGAGAAAATGTAAGAAGTGGAGTAACATTTATATGTAATTGTTGCGGATGTTGTTGTGAAGCGTTAGTAGCAGCAAAACGATTTGGAAATATGAATCCGGTTCAGACAACTAGTTTTATACCTCAGATAAACTATGATTCTTGTATAAACTGTGGTAAGTGTATAAAGATTTGTCCAATAGATGCTATAAGTAAATCAGTTGAAAATAACAAAGAAGTTGTAAAAATCGATGAGGATAGATGTTTAGGGTGTGGAGTGTGCGTTAGAAATTGCCATAAAAAAAGCATTACACTTAGAAAACGTAAGGAAAAAATAATAACACCAGCAAATTCTGTGCATAGAGCAGTATTAATGGCTATTGAAAAAGGTCAGCTACAAAATCTTATATTTGATAATGAAGCTTTAACTAGCCATAGAGCTATGGGTGCAGTTTTATCTAGTATATTAAGTTTAGAACCAGCTAAAAGAGCCTTAGCTAATGAACAATTAAAGTCAACATATTTAGATAGACTACTTAGTATAAAAAAACCTGAACGAAAAAAGTCAAATTAATTGAAATGATATGATATTATAATAATATGAAAATATGTTAAGGTGGGAGAATATTTATGGATAAGTATGTAGCTTGGGTAAATGAAACTAAAATAAAAAATACAATAAAATCATTAGAAAATAATAATATGAAGGGTTATCTTGCAAATAATAAAGATGAACTTATTAAAATAATAGATGAACTTACAAATGAAGGGGATACTGTTAGTTGTGGAGGATCTATGACATTATTTGAAGCAGGTGTTATAGATTATTTAAGAAGTAAAAGATTTAATTTTCTAGATAGATATGAAGAAAATCTAACTAAGGATGGTTTAAAAGAGTTATACAGAAAGACTTTTAGTGCAGATGTATTCTTTACTAGTACTAATGCTATAACAGAAGATGGAGAATTATATAATGTAGATGGAAATGGAAATAGGGTAGCAGCCATGCTTTATGGACCAGACAAAGTTATAGTAGTAGTTGGAGTTAATAAAATAGTAAAAAATATCAATGAAGCTGTAGAGCGTAATAAAAGTATGTGTGCTCCTGCTAATGCTAAAAGACTAGATACTAATACACCATGTAAAATAAAAGGATATTGTATGGATTGTAGTAGTACAGATAGAATATGCTGTGAGTATACAGTTATAAAAAGACAAAGAACTGCAAATAGAATTCATGTAATATTTTTAAATGAAAATCTTGGTTATTAATAAAATAAAGGATATACTAAAATAAAGGTATATCCTTTTATACATCTAATATATATCATAAAGGTTAAGTTTTAAGGAGGTTTCATGAGAAAAGCAAAACTTATATACAACCCAAATTCAGGTGAAAAATCCATAGTAAATAGTTTAGATTTTATAATAAGTATATATCAAAAAAATAACATTACACTTATACCATATAGAATAGACAAAAATGAGTGTATAGATAAAGCCTTTTTAGATATAGATGATACATATGAGCATTTAATAATAGCAGGTGGAGATGGAACAATAGATATAATAATAAATGCTATGAAAAATTTAAATATAAACCTACCAGTTGGAATACTTCCTGTTGGTACAGCTAATGATTTTGCGCACTCTCTTGGATTAGAATTTGATATAAAAAAAGCAGTAGATAATATTATAAATTCTAATCCAAGAAATTTTGATATAGGAAAAATAAATGATAAGTATTTTATAAATGTAGCAAGTGCAGGTATGTTTACGGATGTATCTCAAAAAATAAATCCTGATTTTAAAAACTATATGGGAAAAGTAGCATATTATATAGCTGGGATAGAGGAAACGCTTCATCTTAGAGCGTTTAATATAAAAGTAAAATCTGATGAAGTAGAGTATAAAGGAAATATGTATCTTATGTTGGTTTTTAATGGAAAAACAGCAGGGAATTTAAATTTAGCATATAAAGCAAAGCTAGATGATGGATATTTAGATGTAATTATTTTTAAAGATATGCCAATTCCAAAATCTATACCAGTATTTATAAATGTATTAAAGGGAGAACATTTAGATAATTTAAATGAGGATGATATATTATACTTTAAAACTAAGGAAATATATATTGAATGTGAGGATGGATTAACTACAGATATTGATGGTGAAAAGGGTCCAGATTTTCCATTAGATATAAAATGTATAGAAGGTGGATTAGAAATATTAGGTGTTGAATAATAAACTTATAGTTAAATTAAATAAAAGAAAAAACCTACTAAAATATACTTAGTAGGTTTTTATATATTAAATATTATTTTCCAGGTTTGAAAGAGCTCTTTAATGGTACAACTCTATTAAATACTAATTTATTATCTGTAGTATATTTTGTATCAACAGAGAAGAATCCATTTCTTACAAATTGGAACTTATCTAATGGTTTTGCATCTTTTATTTGAGTAGGCTCAGCAAATCCTTGTAATATTTCCATAGAGTTTGGATTTATTTGCTCTAAGAAGTGCTTTCCTTCATTTTCTGGAGCATCATCAAGTATTAATGGCTCATATAATCTAAATTCACAAGGAATAGCAGTATTTGCTTCTACCCAGTGTATAGTAGATTTTACTTTACGTCCTGTAAATCCTGAACCACTCTTAGTTTCTGGATCGTAAGTACAATGTACTTCAACTACATTTCCGTTTTCATCTTTTATAACATCAGTACACTTAACAAAGTAAGCTCCCTTTAAACGAACTTCATTTCCTGGGAATAATCTGAAGTATTTCTTAATAGGTTCTTCCATAAAGTCTTCTTGTTCGATATATAATTCTCTACCAAATGGTACTAATCTAGTTCCTTTAGTTTCGTCTTTTGCATTATTTTCAAGCTCAATCATTTCTGTTTGACCTTCAGGGTAGTTAGTTATAACTAACTTAAGTGGATTTAAAATACCCATAGCAAGAGGAGCTTTAGTTTGTAAGTCTTCTCTTACGAAGAAATCAAGCATTTGACTATCAACTTTTGAATCAGCTTTAGATACACCAATTTCTGAACAGAACTTACGTATAGCATCAGCAGTATATCCTCTACGTCTAAATCCTGATATAGTAGGCATACGAGGGTCATCCCATCCATCAGTAACACCTTCATCAACAAGTTGCTTTAATTTTCTCTTACTCATAACAGTGTTTGTAAGGTTAAGTCTAGCAAACTCTATTTGTCTTGGAGTAGCTTCCATTTCACACTCTCTAACAACCCAATCATATAAAGGTCTTTGGTCTTCAAACTCTAATGTACATATAGAGTGAGTTATTTTTTCTATAGCATCTTCTAGTGGATGAGCAAATGCATACATTGGGTATATACACCACTTATCTCCAGTATTGTGATGAGTAGAATGAGCGATTCTATATATTACAGGGTCTCTAAAGTTTATATTAGGAGAAGACATATCTATTTTAGCTCTAAGTACTTTTTCTCCATCTTTAAATTCTCCGTTTTTCATTTTTTCAAATAGTTCTAAGTTTTCTTCAACAGATCTATTTCTGTAAGGACTTTCTTTACCAGGTTCTGTTAAAGTACCACGATATTCTCTCATTTCTTCAGAAGTTAAGTCACATACATAAGCTTTACCTTTTTTTATTAAAAGAACAGCTCTATTGTACATTTCTTCAAAGTAGTCAGATGCAAAGTATAGGTTATCCCAATCAAATCCTAACCATTTAACATCTTCTTTTATAGAATTTACGTATTCTACATCTTCTTTTAATGGGTTTGTATCATCAAATCTTAAATTAACTTTTCCGTTAAATTCTTTCGCAAGTCCAAAATTTAAGCATATACTTTTGGCATGTCCGATATGTAAGTAACCATTTGGTTCAGGTGGAAAACGAGTTATAATGCTATCATGTTTTCCTGTTTCTAAATCATTTATAACAATGTTTTTTATAAAGTTAGATGAATTAGTTTCATTTGACATTATATAATACCTCTCAATTTATTAAATTTCTATATAGTACATAAAGGGTACTATAATACATATTATTAATTTTAATCTAAGATTAATAAAAAATAAAGACATAATTACTCTATATTAATAAGAAAGTAGTTAACAAACACTATATTTAAGATTATTGTACAAATTTTAAAAAAATATGACTGTAAAATGAAAAAGGAAATAATATTTTAGGAAATAAATACCATTTACAACAAACGGTAACATTATTATAATAGAAAGTCAGTATAAATATATAATGGTTTAGAAAATATTAAAATAAAAAATAATATCATAATTATAGACTTACAAATAGAAATTAATAATCTATTTAATTTATGAATAAATACAACATAAATAAATAGATTGTAATTTTATATATAATATGATATAATAAATTAGTTGTACTAAAAATCAAAGAGGGGGGAAGACTATGAAGAAGATATATATAGTTACTACATTTACAGGTACGCTTTTATCTTGCTTAATTAGAAATATAAGTAAAACCCCATACGCACATGTATCTATAGCTTTAAATGAATATTTAAGGCCTATGTATTCTTTTGGAAGATTAAATCCTAAAACACCAATATTTGCAGGATTTGTAGAAGAAAATATAAATGAAGGGTTATACGCTATAAGAACTAATACTATGTGTAGAGTGTACTCATTAATGGTAACAGAAAGACAGTATGAAAAGTTAAAAGAGAATATAGATAATGTTAGTATTAATAGAAAACAATATGCATATGATGTAAAAGCTCTTGTATACTTATCTGTAAATAAACCTAGAAAAAAAGACTATAAATATGTATGTTCTCACTTTGTGGCAGATATGCTAAAAAGAAGTGAGATAAATATATTAGATAAAGAGCCTCATCAAGTTAGGCCAAATGATTTTTATGATTTAAATGAGTTAGAGTTAGAATATGAAGGATTACTATCTAATTATTATGAAAAGGATAAAGTTCATAATATTGGAGACGTTGTAAAAATCTAAAATAAACACCTCTTAAATACTTAAGGGGTGTTTATTTTTTTACAAAATATGTATATAATAGTAATAATAACTAATTGTGGGTGAAAGGAGTACAAAATGAAAAGATTCATACAGAGCTATGCAGTAGCAGCTATTATAGTAGCTATATATGCTTTTATTAAATTGCCAGTATTAAGACTAGATTTCTTATCTTTTATTTCAGTTTTAATAATATTCTTTGGGATAGCTGGGATATTAGATATGATGCTAGATAGAGGCGAACATACATCTAAATTAGCAAAATATAATTTTGGAATAGCTATTGTATTAATAATTTTTAATATAGTAGCACCATTTATAACTTCATCACCAATATTACATGCAAAAGCATACAGAAACTTAATAGGTGAAGTTAAAGAAAGTAAATTTACAAAAGATGTAAGTCCTGTAAGTGTATCAGATATTCGTTTAGTTGACGAAGATATGGCTATGAGACTTGGAGATAAAAAAATTGGTGAAGATCCAGCCCTTGGAAGTGTTGCTAAACTTGGACAGTTTCATATACAAAATGTAAATGGAGAATTATACTGGGTTGCACCACTTGTACATAGAGATATAATAAAATGGATAACATCACTTGATGGTACTGATGGATATGTAATGGTATCGGCAAGTAATCCTCAAGATGTTAGATTAGTTCAAGAGATAGATAAAAAGCCGGTAAAAATAGTTTATCAACCAGAAGCATACTTCTTACAAGACCTTCATAGACATATGTATTTAAAAGGAATTGTAAATGCAGGTATGACAGATTTTACATTTGAAATAGATGATGATGGTAATCCATATTGGGTAACTACTTTATATGAACATAAAGTAGGATATAGTGGAGCAAATGCTATAGGAGTAGCTACTGTTAATGCATCAACTGGAGAAACTAAAAGATATTCTATAAAAGATGCTCCAAAATGGATTGATAGAATACAACCTGAATCATTTGTTGTAGATCAGATAAATGACTGGGGATTATATGTTAAAGGATTCTTAAACTCAGTTATATCGGAAGAAGGAGTACTTGTTGCAACAGAAGGTACATCTTTAGTATATGGAACTGATGGAAAAGCATATTGGTATACTGGAATAACTTCAGCAGGGGGAGACGAATCAACTATTGGATTTATGTTAGTTGATACACGTACTAAAGAAGCTAAGCTTTATAAACAGCCTGGAGCTACAGAAACAGCAGCAATGACTTCAGCTGAAGGTAAAGTACAAGAGAAAAACTATCAAGCTACTTTCCCTGTAATGTATAACATACTTGGAAAACCAACATATGTAATGTCATTAAAGGATAAAGCAGGTCTTGTTAAGATGGTTTCTTTTGTATCAGTTGAAGATTATAGTGTATTAGGTCTTGGGGAAAACAAAGAAGAAGCTTTAAGAAACTATAGAGAAGCATTAGCATCAAAAGGTAATTCTATAAAGCTTGAAAATGATGAAACACAGCAAACTATAGAAGGTACTATAACAAGAATAAATCAAGATGTTCAAAGTGGTAATACATTCTATTATTTAACAATAGATACTGATACTTCAAGAATATTTAATGCAATGTCTAAAGTATCATCAGAGCTTCCTTTAACTCAAGTTGGAGATAAAGTTAAGTTATCTTATCAAAAAGAGGCAAAGGGATTAGTTGATATAAATGAATTTGATAATTTAAATATTTTAAATGTTGAAGTAGATACAACTAAACAATAATTAATTAAAAATCGCATTTTATATGCGATTTTTTTGTGTTTAAAGTTATTTATAGTATTAAAAAGTGTTTATAAATTTTAAGTGTAAGTAATATCAATATACTTATATTAACACAAAAAAGATTTTGAAATACTTAGCCAACGCAGTAGCTTAAGTGAAGCGAATTTTTTTATCAAAACTGTAAATTTTAAAGGACTAGTTTAATATATTGATACTATAACCAATAAATAATAACTTCGAGGAGATTTTGACATGATGGTAGGAGTAGAAAAAGAGATATTAATACTAGTTAGCAAGATTAGATGTATAACAGAATCACAAGTTGGAAAGTTTTTTGGGACAAGAAAAAGATATACTAGAAAACCATTCAAAAAGACATTGAGAAAGATGTGTAATGAGTATACTTTAAGAAAATATCCTTGCAATCTAAATTACTCCGGGTATAGGGAGAATACTTATATATACTATTTAAATGGAAGTAAAATGTATAAAGGCAAAGAGCTACTTAAAGTAGTACTTGGTTCAGAATTAGCTATAAAGCTTGAAACTGGAGGATATAAAGTAAGACGTTTTTATAGAAATGTTAAAGTAGATAACTTAACATATGATTTATTTGTAGAGTATGTGGACAATTATAATGATATAAAACAAATCTTAGTTGATATAAACTTAGATGAAAATTTCAATATATTTAAGTATGATAAGATTGAAGAAAAAATAGAAAAATCAACTATACCATTCTTTGAAGTTCCTAAAATATTAGTAGTAACTAAAAATAACAAAGATATAAAAGTCCCAGATAAATTAGATTTAGATATAGACTTTGTTGATATAAACTTAAGTAAACTTTTTAAGGTAATATAAGTTTCACTTTTAAATAGATAGGTAAAATTTCTAAAATAATAAAATCTATAATTATTCTTATAATAATAATTATAGATTTTATTATTTTAAAGATTAATTTAAGAACTAACTTAAAATGATATTTGCTTCATAGATTTTATAACATAAATATTAAAAAAATGTAAATTATAATATTAATATTTAAATAAAATCTATGTGAGGTGAGTATATGGGAGAGATGAACACAGCTGCAATAAGTGCTAATGAACTAGTGCTTATAATGTCGTCTATCGGTGTACTTGGAGTAATAGGAGGATGGATTGGAGAAAAATTAAATATACCAGATGTTGTAATATATTTAATTTTAGGAGTATTATTTGGTCCTGTATTTTTAAATCTGGTAAATATAGATTCATTTCCTGTAGTAAATGAAATAATATTAACTTTTGGATCTGCTTTTATATTATATGAAGGTGGTAGAGAGATAAAGTTTAAGGTATTAAATGAAGTTAAAGTAAGTGTAGGATTACTTGCTTCTTTAGGCGTGTTTATTACTGCAGCAATAGTTGGCTTAACTACTTATTATGTATTTAAGTTACCACCAGGTCCAAGTTTATTATTAGGTGCAACTATAGCATCTACTGACCCAGCAGCCCTTATACCAGTATTTAAAAAAATACCTATTAAAAATAGATTAAAGCAAACTGTAATTAGTGAATCTGCATTTAATGATGCATTTGGAGCAATATTATTTACATCTATACTTACAAGTATAACTTTAAGTAAAAGTAGTGGATTATTATCAATATCATTAGAATTAATATTTATGATACTTATTGGTGTTTTAGTTGGTACAATAGTAGCTTTGATAGGTGTATCTTTATCATCAGATAAAAGGTATGGGATATTTCATGACTATGCTCCTATAATATCTATAGTTATAGTTGTATTTGCATATGAAATATCAGAAAGACTAGGTGGAAGTGGATATATGTCTGTATTCGTTTCTGGCCTTGTAGCAGGGAATAAGAAAAAATTTGGTCTATGGGTACCTGATGAAAATTATGTAGCAGGACTTCATTTTAGAGAAAATATTGCAACTTTAGCAAGAATGTCTATATTTATAATATTAGGAACTCATTTAGACTTAAATAGCTTATTAAAATATGGATTAAAATCAGTAATAATAGTGCTAGTACTTATGTTTGTAGCTAGACCAATAGTAGTGTTAGTTTGTACATTATTTGATAGAAAAGCATCTTGGTCTAAAAATGAAAAATTATTTATGATGTGGGTAAGAGAGACTGGTGTAATACCTGCAGCACTTTCTGGTATTATAGTATCTACAAAAGTACCTGGATATGAAGTTATTTCATCAGTTGTGTTTATGACCATAATAATAACTCTTTTAGTACAAGCTAGTACTACTAAGATAGTTGCACAAAAGTTGGATGTATTAGAAGATGAAAATATAGGTTAGAGTATTTGTTTAAAATTTAATTTTATTATAAAGAATATAGACTTATTACTATTTTAAAATATTACTTAAAATTAAAAATGAGTATCTGTAAAATTACTTCTACAGATACTCATTTTTAGATTTAAGATTAAAAAATAATGATGATATTATTTTTTAATTATCACTAACAGTAATTTAAAATATACTAAGTTGACATTTTTACTTAAATAATTACATTAATATATAGTTAAATAATATTAATTTTACAGGGAATATTAAATATACTATAATAATTAAGGAGTTTATCTAAAAAACTACATTTTTCTCCATTAAACTAAAAAATATGATAAAATTTATATATGGAGGTATTTTATGAAATATAAGAATATATTAATAATTATGATTATAACAATACTTTTTACAGGATGTTCAGCATTTAAAAAAGATGAATTGCTTAATGAAGGTAAGTTAGCTTTAGAAAAACATGAATATACAAAAGCACAAGAACTTTTATCTCAGGCTTTAACTGCAGATAGCACAAATGAAAATGCAAGAAGTATGTATATACAAGCTGTAAAAATGAAAGATGCAGCTGAATATGAAGAAAAGAAAAATTACGATAAGGCTATAGCATGTTTAGAGGCTATAGAAAATTTAAAAGGTGGTTCATCAGATATAAAAAATGAAGCATCTAAAAAGAAAAAAGAGCTTATAAAGTTAAATGAAGAATATAAAAAAGCACAAGAAGAAAGAAAAGAAAATGCAAAAGATGCATCAAGTCAAGGTCAGTATAAATTAGAACAAGATGCAATAAAGGAAAATCAAAAACAAGAAGCAATAAAAGAGGAAGAAGAACAAGCAACTCAAGAGGAAGAAAATAATCAACAAAATAATCAATCAGGAAATACTCAAGATGGTACTAGTCAAGAAAATACTGGGGGTGTAATTCAAACTCCAAGTAATCAACAAAGTCAACCTGAACAAGTTCATCAACCACAACAACAGCCACAAGTGTAAAATTTAATTAGTTTAATATATAAAAATAGTGCATCTATTAAAAGATGCACTATTTTTTATATCGTATTAATTTTCAATGTATTTTTCAAGGAAACTATTAACTGTTGACCAGTAAATCTTAGGATTAACTAAATCTGAGTTAGCATGTTCTCCACCCTCTATAGTTAGCTTTTCTTTTTCTGAATTAGTTGCATTATACAGTTCATCCATCATATAATATGGAACAAAATCATCCTTATCTCCATGAATATATAATATTGGAGTTGTTGATTTTTTTACTTGATTTATAGCTGAAGCATCATTTAAGCAATATCCAGCTCTTATATGTGTAACAACATCTAAAAAATTCATAATAGGAAAGGCTGGTAAATTAAATAATTGCTTAAGTTGATAGCTAAATTCATCATAAACTGATGTATATCCACAATCAGCAACAATAGCCTTTACATTAGATGGTAGATTTTCTCCAGATACCATTAAAACAGTAGCAGATCCCATAGACGTTCCATGAAGAGCTATTTCAGAGTTTGGATTATTTTTAACTATATAATTAATCCAATCAATTATATCAAGTCTATCATCCCATCCCATTCCGATATAGTCGCCTTCGCTACTTCCATGACTTCTTAAATCTGGAACTAATACATTATATCCCATATTGTATAAATGCTTAGCTTTAGAACTTAATAATTTTCCTTCACTTGTATATCCATGTACTACAATAGCCCATTTATCAGTTTTATTTTCATTTTTTACTTCGTATGCATGTAATTTTAAATTGTCAGATGAAGTTATATAAGTATCTATATAATTAGAATCTTTTATAAGCCAGTTAACATCAGCTTCTACCTCTAGAGAAGTATCATCATCATCGTCGCCAAAAATCATATCCTTTGAAGTGAAAGGATTTAGTGCTAGGTTATAAAAATAGTTACCTACTAATCCTCCTACACCTAAAATTACTACTAATAGTAATATAGAAATCGTTAGTATTATTTTTTTCTTTTTGTTCATGGTCAATCTCCTATTTGATGTATATTATATTACTATAATAATAGCTAAACAAAAATATTGCAAGTCAATTAATTCGACTATCGAAGTACTATAAAAAATATCTATCAATATTGATAGATATTTTTACGTACAAGTAAATTATGATATAAAATTTTTTGTTGATAACTTATAAATATAAGTAATATCAATAACTTTAGAAACGTAAAAAATGATATTTTGAGCAACGGATGTGACCGAAGCGGTAGCGAGTGTAATATCGTTGGCGACA
>ERZ857965.328-NODE-328-length-71379-cov-11.838708_pt1 | contig 71379 bp, 63 predicted proteins | sample MGYA00519758_ERZ857965 | MGnify/ENA primary metagenome ERZ857965 (study PRJEB31778, sample SAMEA3449381) | human gut metagenome | biome: human gut; feature: human-associated habitat; material: faeces | place: United Kingdom | collected 2010/2012 ... | reverse complement strand
TTAATATTATTAATAATAGGAATAAGTTATGCTGCTTATGATTATTCTTTTGTGGGTAAAGAAAGTAAGTTAGAGAGTGGTTCTGTCTCTATTAAGTTTTTGGAAAGTAATACTAATGTAATAGATATAAAAAATGCTTTACCTACTAGTGATAATAATGGTAAGAAAGATAGTAATACTTTTGATTTTTCTGTTACTACAAAGGCTAGTTATAATACAGGGTTAAAGTATAATTTAAGTGTAGAGAAATTAAGTGTTGATACAGGTTATACTAGTTTAAATGATAATGAGGTTAAAATATATTTAACAGATAATAGTAATAATGTTTTAGTAGAACCTACTTTAATAAGTAATTTAAGTAATAAGTTATTATATACAAAAACTAATAATCATAGTAGTAGTAAAACAGAAATAAAGGATATGTATAAGCTTAGAGTATGGATTGATCAAAATGTAGATTCTAGTAGTTGGACTAAAGATTCAAAGTTTGAATATAAGTTTAAGATAGGGCTTAATAGTGAAGAGACAGAAGTTTCTTCAGGTCCTAACGAACCAGTCTTAGATGATGGAATGATACCAGTTTATTATGATGAAACATCAGAAACATGGAAAAAAGCAGATAGTTCAAACAAAGATAATAATTGGTATAATTATGACTCTAAAAAATGGGCAAATAGTGTAACAGTATCAAATACTAACAGAAGTACTTATCAAAAAGCGGCAGTAGGAACAGAAATACCAATGAATGATATATTAACAATGGAGGTTTGGATACCAAGATATAAATATAAAGTATGGAATTATAATGCTGATGGAACAAAATCAAGTAATGAACAACAAATAGAAATAACATTTGAAAATGGTATAAATACAACCGGAGAAATATCTTGTCAAGATTCAATAAGTGGTACAGATGGAGATCCATCAGAAACATGTAAACTAAAAAGTACTAATGCAACATGTACAGATAGTACTTGTAATAACAAAACATATACACATCCAGCATTTACTTTTGGTAATGAAGAAATAAAGGGATTCTGGATAGGAAAGTTTGAAGTTAGTGCAACAACTTCCTTAGATTTAACAACTATTTCTTATAAGGAAGAAAATATAAATGAAAATGTAGTTACTGATAAAATCGCATATTATAATAATGAAGATGTAGTAGTAAAAAAATTACCACATGAACCTGAATCTGATTCTTATTGCACTACTTTATACGATGGAACAATGATATCTACGTGTTCTGCTACATATTTTTCCTTAACTAAGCCTAATATTTATAGTTGGAGATATGGGGTAGTAAAACTTTATGAAGACAGTATAATGAATATGAAAAATAATAACAATCAATATGGATTTAGTACAAATACAGATACACATATGATAAAGAATAGTGAATGGGGAGCAGTAGCATACCTGTCACACTCTAAATATGGAACATGCTCTGGTGGCACTTGCAAAGAAATTGGAATAAATAATAATTCTAATCTTATAACAGGATGTGGTGCTGTTGCTGGAAGTTCATCAAGTACAACATGTAATAGTTATAATACAAGTAATGGGGTGCTCGCTTCTACAACTTTTAATATATATGGAGTGTACGATATGAGTGGTGGAGCAAATGATTATACTATGGGTAATGTGGTATATACTGATGCAAAAACATTTATTTCTGGGTATGATGAATCTTATAATTCAGGATATAGTGGGCTTTTGTATAATTCTGGTAGTTTTTCGTCGTATAGGGGTATTTCTTATCCTGATGCTAAGTATTATGATAAGTATAATTATGGTGTTAGAGAATTATCTAGGGCAAGGAGTAAATTGGGTGATGGTATAAAAGAATTTTATATTGAAAATGATTATGGCTGGTATGGTGATTTTTCTCGTCTTGCTAATTCTAGTTATTCTTGGTTTGTTAGATCTGGTTATTATGGTGATGGAAATTATGCTGGTATATTTTTTTCATATGATGCTAATGGGCGTGTGTATGTAAATTATTCTACTCGCCTTATAATAGTTCCATAAAAAAGTTACTCTAGTAGTTTAGAGTAATTTTTTTGTTATTTGTTTTGATTAGATTGTCTTCTTTGAGGTTTTTTAGTTCTCTTTGCATGGCACTTCTATCTATACCTAGATAATCTGCTAGATCGGTATATGTTAATGGTATTGTGAATGTTTTAGATAGTCTTTTTTTTGACATGATATCAAAGTATGCTAGGAGTTTTTCTCTTATTGTTCTTTTTGCTAGTATTTCTATTCTTTCGTTGGTGTTTACTATTTTTTCTGAGAGAATGTTTAGGGTGTTTTCCACTAGTTTACTATGATATTGACATGCTTTTTTACATCTTTTTGTGATATGGTAATAGTCTATAAATAATACTTCTGTTTCTTCATTTGCTTTTATACTTAGTTCATCTATGTTATAACTTGAGAATACTTCTCCAAATATATCGTTTTCTGTTAGGGTTTCAATAATTGTTCTATTACCGTTGTAATCGTTTCTTATTAGTTCTGCTTTTCCTTTTGTTATTATTCCTATGGTACTGGTGTTTCCTATGTAGTTCATAATTATTGAATCTTTTTTGAAAGTTCTTTTTTTTGCTTCGAAGCACTTTAACATTTTGTTAATATCTTCTTGGTCTATGTTTTGAAATATTTTTGTTTTTTTCATTTTTTCCTCCTTGTGTAAATTGTTTGTTCTATTTTTATTATATTTTATTTTTGTTGCAAATGCAACAATGTATTTTTGTTTTTTATGTTAGAATTAGGGTGTAATAAAACTAGAGAGGAGTAAATGATATGAAAGTAATTAAACGTGATGGTCGTGCTGTAGATTTTGACAGAGAAAAGATTAAAATTGCTATTGCTAAGGCTAATCAAGATGTTAGTGAGGAGGAAAGAGTTAGCGATAGACAGATTTTAAATATTATAAAGTATATTGAGGGGTTAAATAAGAAGAGGATTTTGGTTGAGGATATTCAAGATATTATTGAAAAGAAGCTTATGGATATAAAGAAGTTTGATCTTGCTAAGGCTTATATTATATATCGTTATAATAGGGCTCTTGTTAGGAAGAGTAATACTACGGATGAGTCTATTCTTAGTTTGATTAAGAATGAAAATAAGGAGCTTAATGAGGAAAATTCTAATAAGAATCCTACTGTTGCTTCTACTCAAAGGGATTATATTGCTGGAGAGGTTTCTCGTGATCTTACTAAGAGAATTCTTCTTCCTGAGAAGATTAGTAAGGCTCATGAGGAAGGTGTTTTGCATTTTCATGATGCTGATTATTTTGTTCAACCAATATTTAATTGTTGTCTTATAAACATAGGGGATATGCTTGATAATGGTACTGTTATGAATGGTAAGATGATTGAGACTCCTAAGAGTTTTCAAGTTGCTTGTACTGTTATGACTCAAATTATTGCTGCGGTTGCTAGTAATCAATATGGTGGGCAATCTGTTGATGTTAGTCATCTTGGTAAGTATTTGAGATATAGTCGTGAAAAGTTTAAAAAGAAACTTGTTTCTAAGCATAAGGATAAGTTATCAAAAGAAGAAATAGATGCTTTGGTTGATGAGAGATTAAAAGAGGAACTTGCTGCAGGGGTTCAAACTATACAATATCAAATTAATACTTTAATGACTACTAATGGTCAAACTCCTTTTGTTACTTTGTTCTTGTATTTAAGAGAGGATGATCCTTATATTGAAGAGAATGCTATGATTATTGAGGAAATTCTTAATCAAAGATTAAAGGGAATTAAGAATGAAAAGGGTGTTTATGTTACGCCAGCATTTCCTAAGCTTATTTATGTTTTAGATGAACATAATATTTTAAAGGGTGGTAAGTATGATTATTTAACTAAGCTTGCTGTTAAGTGTTCTGCTAAGAGAATGTATCCTGATTATATTTCTGCTAAGAAGATGAGAGAAAATTGTGAGGGTAATGTTTATAGTCCTATGGGATGTCGTAGTTTTCTTGCTCCTTGGAAGGATAAAGATGGTAATTATAAGTTTGAAGGTAGATTTAATCAAGGTGTTGTTAGTATTAATTTACCACAAATTGGTATTTTAAGTGAGGGAGATGAGGATAAGTTTTTTGAAATTCTTGATGAAAGACTTGATCTTTGTTTTGAGGCTATTATGTGTCGTCATTATGCTCTTCTTGGAACTTATTCTGATACTAGTCCTATTCATTTTCAACATGGTGCTATTGCTAGACTTAAGAAGGGTGAAAAGATTGATAAGCTTTTAAAGAAGGGTTATTCTTCAATTTCTCTTGGTTATATTGGTGTTTATGAGACTACTAAGCTTGTTAAGGGTGTTAGTCATACTGATCCTGTAGGTGAGGAGTTTGCTCTTAAACTTATGAATAAACTTAGGAGTACTACTGATAAGTGGAAAAAGGAAACTGGTATTGGATTTGCTTTATATGGTACTCCGGCTGAGAGTTTGTGTTATAGATTTGCTCGTATTGATAAGGAAAGATTTGGTACTATTAAGGATGTAACTGATAAAGGTTATTATACTAATTCTTATCATGTTGATGTTAGGGAAAAGATTGATGCGTTTGATAAACTTGCTTTTGAGAGTAAGTTTCAAAAAATATCTAGTGGCGGTGCTATTAGTTATGTTGAAATTCCTAATATGAGGCATAATTTGAAGGCTCTTGAGGAACTTGTTAAGTTTATATATGATAATATTCAATATGCTGAGTTTAATACTAAGAGTGATTATTGTCATGAATGTGGTTTTGATGGAGAAATAATAATTAATAAAGATTTGGAATGGGAATGTCCTAATTGTGGCAATAAAGATAAAAATAAGATGAATGTTACTCGTAGAACTTGTGGTTATCTTGGTGAGAATTTTTGGAATGAAGGTAAAACTAAGGAAATTTCTCAAAGAGTTTTACATTTGTAGGTGATATTATGAAGTATGCGACTATAAAGAAATATGATGTTGCTAATGGACCTGGTGTTAGGGTTTCTATATTTGTGAGTGGGTGTAATCATCATTGTAAAGGTTGTTTTAATGAAGAAGCTTGGGATTTTAATTATGGTACTGAGTTTACAGATGATACTATTTCTATTATTATAGATGCTATGAAGCCTGATTATATTAGTGGTCTTTCAATTTTAGGTGGTGAGCCTTTTGAACATGTTAATCAAGTTGGATTATTAAAGCTTGTTAAACGTGTTAAGGAGGTATATCCTTATAAAGATATATGGGCTTATTCTGGATTTTTATTTGATCGTGATATTGTTGGCAAACAGTCTAAGATTTTTCCAGAGACTAGTGAACTTCTTAAATATATTGATGTTTTAGTTGATGGTAAGTTTGTTGAAGATAAGAAGAATCCTAATTTGTATTTTAGGGGTTCTTCTAATCAAAGAATTATTGATGTTAAGGAAAGTTTAGAATTTGGAGAGGTTAGTGAAATCATTATGGAAAAGGAGAAAGTTTTATGTTAGAAGGTAAAGTAAATATTAAGAAATTAGATGAAAGGGCTAAGGTTCCTACTTATGGTACTGAGTTTTCTGGTGGTGCTGATTTGTATGCTGTTTTAGATGAAGATGTTGTTATAAAGTCTGGGTGTACAGTTTTTGTTAAGACTGGTCTTGCTATGGAAATACCTTATGGTTATGTTGGACTTATATATGCGAGAAGTGGTCTTGCTTGTAAGAAGGGACTTGCTCCTGCTAATAAGGTTGGGGTTATTGATGCTGATTATCGTGGTGAGGTAATGGTAGCACTTCATAATCATTCTTTAGAAGATATTGTTATTGGTGATGGAGAGAGAATTGCTCAACTTGTTATAACTCCATATTTTAGAGCAGATTTTGAGGTTGTTGCGGAACTTGAGGACACAGTTCGTGGTACTGGAGGATTTGGTTCTACTGGGGTGAAGTAATGATTTTTCGTAAGATGAAGGTCTCTGAGATAGATATTGTTAGAAAGATATATTTTGAGTCTTTTGAAACTAAGGTGGTTGGTAATTTAGAGTATACTGCTGATAATATATATGTTGTTGTTAATGATGATAATATTGTTGGTATGTGTATGGTTAATTATATTGATCATATTTTTTCAGGGGTTCGTACTTTATATCTTAATGATGTTTGTGTTGCTAATGATTTTAGGAGACGTGGGGTTGCTACTTTTATGCTTGAGGAGGTTACTAAACTGGCTATAAGATTTGGTGTTAATTATATTATGCTTACTTCTAGTGATAAGAGAATTGATGCGATTGATTTATATAATAAAAATGGTTTTTCTAGATATGATACTAGTGTTTTTAGAAAAGAGTTAGATAAGTAATATGAATTTTTATGATAAGCTTATTAATGTTAGAGGACTTGATATTTCTTTACAAATTGAAAAGTCTTTGGAGTATGCTAGAGAATATTATGAGAATTTGACTTATGATAGGACTTGCTTTATTTATACTAGTCTTGTTTATGATAAACTTAAGTCTTTAGGAGTTAGTTCTCGTTTTGTTAATACTAATGATTTGGGATTAGATTATTTACATTATTTTATACTTGTTCCTTATGGTAAGGATAAATATTATTTGGTTGATCCTACTTATTCTCAGTTTAGATTTGATGATAATGTTATTGTTGATGATTTGTTAGAGAAGGGTTATGTTTCTTTGGATGATGATGTATGGAATAAGTATATGAGTAGTATTTTTAAGAGTTGTGATATTACTGTTGATGAGACTTTTAATCATATAAAAAAATGAGTTTTGAAGTTAAACTTTGTTTCTTTTAGGGAATTTGTTTAATTTATTTTAACTCATTTTTTTTATTTTATTTTTGGTTTTAATTGGTTGTTTGCATATTTTTGAATGGCTTGATGGAATACTTTTCTACTTATGGGGATACTTTTTTCTTTTAGTGTTTCTAGTATTGCTTGTTTTTCCTTTGGTGTTATTTCTGTTCCTGTGTTTTCTATGTATCTTCCTTCTTCATCTATTTCTGGTTTTACTATTACTTTTTCGTTTATGAGAAATTTTATATCACGAGATGTGCATTCTTTTGTAAGTTTGTTTTTTGATATAAATATTTCTAAAATTTTGTATTCATTTTTGGTTATTTTGTTTTGTTTTAATAATTTTTGTGCTAGTTCTTGAAATTCTGCAAGATTAGTAGTTGTTATTAGGTAATAGTCTAATAGATTGAAATTGTTGTTGTCATTTTTTAAAGTTTTTATTATTAATGGTATGTTTGTTAGGAGTTTTTCTTTTTCTTTATCTTTTAGGTGTTCTATTTTGTTTATGAACATGCTGTAGGTTACTCCGTCCATTTCTTTTACTATTTTTAGATATGATTCAAATTCTTTGCTAGTAATGTCATGGCTTTCACAGAAATCTTCTTTTGATATGTCTTGGTTTATGGAGAATGATAGAATTATTCTGTGTGCTGTTTTTAGTTCTTGTTCTTGAGGTGTTTGTTTGGTTTGTGTTTTGCTATTTTCTTTATATTGTTTATATAAGTTTATTTTGTTTTTTAAATCATTTATTATTTTTTCTTTTTCTTTTTTTCTATAAGTTGCAGCATATATATTTATTTTTGATTTTAAATAATCTATATCTAGTTTACTACTTGATATGATGTTAATGATTTCTTTTTCGTTGTTGGTATCACTTAGTTTTTCTAATGTTGTGAATGTGGTATTTGTTATATCGTTAATTCCGTTTAATCTTTTTCTAGATATTGTGAGTGTTTCATAGAATTCTTTTGGTGTTATGTGTAGTTTTTGTCTTGCGTAGGTCATTGCACCTTTTCTTATGGTTTGGACATCTAGATCTGGGGTGCTTAGATTTGATAGGGTATTAGTATTCCAATTTGCGTTTTCCCAGTATTCATAGTAATATTTATATATTTCATAATTAATATTTTCTTTTTTCATAAAACTGATTATTCCTTTCGTTTTATTTAGGTATAGGTAGTGTTTTAGTATGTATTTTTAAATTTAAAAAATGAGGGTTACTCATTTTATATTGGTCTATATATGTCTTCATATTTATATGGATTTTTTTTATCTATTTTGTCAGTAAATAATATTCCGTTTAAGTGGTCTAGTTCGTGCTGGAAGGCTACTGCTAGTTCTTCTCTTCCTCTTAGTTTTATTTTGTTTCCTTCCATATCGTAACCTTCTAGAGTTACTCTTGCGTGTCTAGGTACTATTCCTTCGACATCTCTATTTACACTTAAACAGCCTTCACCTTCTTCGACGTATATCATTTCTTCGGATGTTGAAACTATTTTTGGATTAATTATTATGTAATTTTTGAATGTTTCTTTTTTTTCTTGTTCATGTACTACGACGAAGTATCTTTTATCTATTCCTAGTTGAATTGCTGCCATACCCATTCCTGGTCTTAAGTCATATTTTTTAGATAGTTTTTCTATTTGACTATTGGTTAGGTATTCAATTATTAAATTTATTGTTTTTTTATCTTCTTCATCTAGAGGAAAAGTTACTTCTTTACTTATTTTATGAAGTCTTTTATCTTTTTCATCTAGAATATCTTTATTTTTTAACATACTATCACCTCAAAGACAAGTGTATTATAACATAATTTTGTAGAAAAGGGAAGAAAATGTTTTTTTTTGATATTATTTTAAGATTTAATTTCTTTTTTCTCTTTTTATTAGTTTTGCGTGAAGTACTACTTTTTCTTTTTTGTCCCAGCAGGTTGATAGGGTTAGTATATTATCATTGGTGTTTACGTCTGTATCGAAATTGTGATAACTTCTTTTTATTAGTTTTTTTGTAAAGTTGTTCCATTCTGTGTCTGTTTTGAAGTTTATTTTTAGGTAATCGTTTGTTGTTGGAATATGGTAGACACTGAAGACTTGCCACATTGTGTTTTCGTATTCTGTTGATAGTCTAATTACATAGTTTTGTTTATTATCTAGCCATCCACTTGATACAATGTTTTTTAATGATCCAAACATTGTTTTATCATACATTCCATGAGCATATAATATGGTGTTTTTACTTTCTATTGCTGTGTTATTTCTATAATCTAGGAATACCCATCCTCCGATGTTTTCACTTTTGTCAAAGGAATGTTTTAAGTAGTAGTCGTTGTTGGTTGTTTGTACGAATGGATAGTTTATGTTTGTTCCTTTTACTTGAATCCATCCGACTGTATCGGGATTTTGTTTTTTCAGTTTAGTGAAATCAACATTTATTAGTTTCATTTTTATGAAGTCCCAGTAGGGATTTTTTTTATTTACTTTTTTTTGTTTTATTATTTCGGTGTTGGTGTTATCTGCTATTTCGGTTATTTCTGTTTCTATATTTTGATTTTTGTTTTTATGTGAGTCTATGGTCCATAGTATTACTTTTGTTAAGGATGTTATGAATATTAAAATTAAAATTATTAGTATTATTATCATAGTTTTTTGTTTTTTCTTTTTTTTGTTATTCTGAATGATTGTTTCGCTTTTTTTTGTTTTTTCATTTTTTTGTTCATCTTTGTTAATTAATAGGTTTTTTTGGATTGGTGTTTCTTTGGTTTGTTTTGTTGATTCTGTTTGTTTTGATGAAATGTTTTCATTTTTAATATTATTTTTTTCTATTATTTTTTTAATTTTTTCATTGTTGCGATTTACTTCTGTTATTGTTTTGGTATTGTTAGTTGTTTTATTATTTTCATTTTTCATAGTGTTTGACTCCTTTTTATTTTCTATTTATATAATAACATATATGTTGATAATTTTTAATAGTTTTTTTTGAAATAGAAAAAGAGATTGCTCTCTTTTTTGTTAAGCCCAATTTCTGGCACCGATTATGATTATTAGTAAGATAAATAGTACTAGGATTATGGCATATCCGTTAGAGTAGTTTCCGCCATAGTAACCACCGTAGTTCATTGGGTTGTTACAGCCACAGGTTCCACCGTAGCCATAGGAATTTCCGTAATAATACATATACATCCTCCTTTTTGTTATCTAATATAGTTTATTATAAGTAGTCAGTTTTTGACATTATAAAAAACTATTTTTATTTAATTTTTGTTTGTTTTGTGATATTATGATATTGAGGTAGATTATGTTAAGAGTATTAAAGAGAATAGATAAACCACTTTTAATTGTTTCATTAATTTTATTTGCTTTGGGTCTTATTACTATTTATTCGGCTTCTAATGTTACTGCTTATATGCTTAATGATGCTGATCCTAGTAGATATTTTTTGAAGGAGTTAATATTTTTAGCTGCTGGGTTTTTGGTGTGTTTATTTTTTATTTTGATTCCTACTAGGAAGTATTATGGTTTTTCATGGCTTGCTACGATTGGAATTTCTGGGGTTATTGTTGTTTTGTCTCTTTTGGGGCAGGTAATAAATGGGATGAGTGGTTGGATTAATTATAATGGTTTAGGTATTCAGCCGAGTGAGTTTGTTAAGGTTGCTATTATTCCTCTTATTGCTACTTATTATGATAGGAATGTTAAGTATAATGATAATTCTATTAGGATGATGGTTCCTATGTTTGTGGCTTTAGTTGTTGCGGGTACTATTGTGTTTCAGGGAGATTTAGGAACTGCAATTATATTTGTTGGTCTTTGTTTGCTTATGTTTTTTATATCTCCAGTTTCTGGTAAGATAAAGTTTAGGATTGCTGGACTCGGGTTTATATTTGCTGCTTTTATTGCTATACTTTTGGCTTCTTGTGGGGATAAGATTATTCCTGCGGATAAGATGGAGCGTTTTAATTTTCATAATCCTTGTAGTAGATATATTACTACTGGTAATCAACTTTGTAATGGTTATATTGCTATTAATGGAGGAGGTCTTACTGGAAAGGGATTAGGTAATAGTACTCAAAAGTATTTGTATTTACCTGAGGCTCATACGGATTTTGTGTTTGCTATATATGTTGAGGAAACTGGTATTATTGGAGCAATTGTATTATTTGGTTTGTATTTTGTTTTAATTGTTAGAATTATTGTTATTGGTAAGCGTTCTTCTTATATTTCTGGTAGACTTATTTGTTTTGGTACTTCTTTTTATATTTTTATGCATATTATGGTTAATTTGACTGGTGTTATGGGGATTTTACCTATGACTGGGGTACCTCTTCCATTTATGAGTTATGGTGGTAGTATTTGTTGGTGTATTTTGGTTGCTCTTACTATGGTTCAAAGGGTTAGTTATGAGAATAATGTTAAGAGGTTAAAGAAAAGTTAAAAGTTTTGAAAAAATTTAGGTGAAGAAACACTTTCTTGTTAATAGTATAATAGGAGGTGTTTTTTTATGGAAAAATTTTTAGAGATTTATTCTAAATATAGAGATTATATTTTATCTTTTTTATTATTTATTATTTTTATGGTAATTCAGGGGGTATCTTTTTGGTATTTTTCTGGGGAGATTAGTTCTGTAAAGGATACTATTAAGAATAAAAATGTTGTTTCTAAGAAAAATATTAGTAGTGCACATGATAAGTTAATTGTTGATATAAAGGGTGAGGTTAAAAGACCTGGTGTTTATTATCTTGAAAATGGAAAAAGGGTAATAGATGTTGTTAAAAAGGCTGGAGGTTTTACAATAGAGGCAGATAGTTCTATTAATAATCTTAGTAAGAAGATTTCTGATGAAATGGTTATTGTTATATATAGTAAGGAAGAAGTTAGAGACTTTTTGAAGCTTAAAGAAAAGAATGATTCTTTGCTTGAAATGTGTAATGGTAATATTGTTAATGATTCTTGTGTTAGTGATGAAAATAGAGATACTTATTCTAGTAATAATAAGAGTAGTAATAGTAGTTCTGGTAGCAAGAAGAAAACGTTTGATGATTCTAAGAGGCTAGTTTCTATAAATACTGGTACTTTAGAGGAACTTATGACATTATCTGGTGTTGGAGAATCTAAGGCTAAGGCTATAATTGAGTATAGAAATAAGAAAAAGTTTGAAACTATTGAGGAAATTAAAGAGGTTTCTGGTATAGGGGATGCTTTGTTTGAAAAGATTAAAGATAATATTACGGTGTAGATTTATATATGTTTTTATTCTTTTTTTAGCTATTGTTTTTTATTTTATTAGTAGTAATATGGATCATGTTAGTAAGTATGATAATTTTAATAAAGAAGAATTTGTTCTTACTAATATTTATGAGAAGGATTATGGATTGAAGATTGAACTTTTTGGTAAGGAGAAGGTTATTGGTTTTCTTTATTATAAAAGTAGTAGTGATATAGATTCGTTTTTAGATACTTATGGTATTGGTGATAGGGTTATTGTTAGTGGGGATAAGGTTTCTGTTAAGAATAATACTGTTCCTGATACTTTTAATTATAAGAAATACTTGGTTAGTAATGAAATATATAATGTTATTAAAGTTACTGATATTAGAAAGAAGGCTGATAATAATAATATATTTTATGGTGTTAAAGATAAGTTGATTAAAAGGGGTAAGAGTTTAGATAAGTCTTATCCTTATATTAGTAGTCTTATTTTTGGAAATAATAGTTATTTAGATGAGGATGTTCTTTCTTCTTATAGGGAAAATGGTATAAGTCATTTGTTTGCTATTTCGGGACTTCATATTTCAATATTTATTGGTATTTTAGGGTATATTCTTGGAAAAATGAAAATTCCTTTGTTTTTTAAGAGTTTGGTACTTATTAGTTTTTTGCTTTTTTATATGTTTTTAACTAATTTTGCTATGTCTGTTTTGAGAGGTGCTATTTTTACTATTTTGTTACTTGTTAATAAGTTTTTTAAGTTAGGTATTTCTAGTGTTAATTTGCTTTTTTTGGCTCTTAGTATTATTTTGTTTATGAATCCTTTGAATTTTAATAATGTTGGACTTCAGTATTCTTTTTTTGTTACTTTGTTTTTGATTATGTTTTCTGGAATAATTAATGGTAATAAGATTAGGGCTTTTTTTATGATGTCTTTTATTTCTTTTTTGGTTTCTTATCCTATAACTATTAATAATTTTAATCAGGTTAATGTTTTGTCAATTTTATATAATTTGTTTTTTGTACCTTATGTGTCTTCGATTTTGCTTCCTTTAACTTTGATTAGTTATGTGTTTCCTTTTCTTGATGGTTTTTTGTTCTTTTTTATTAAGATAATTGAGGTTTCATCACAGTTTTTGAATTCTTTTGATATTTTAAAGTTTAGTATGTGTAAAATGAATGTGTTAATGATAGGTATATATTTTGTCATAGTTTGTAGACTGTTTGTGCTTTGGAATAGTAAGAGAATTAGGTATTTATGTCTTCTTTTGTGTTTTTTTGTTGTGCATTTTTTGATGCCTTTTAGGAATAATGATTATGTTATGTTTTTTGATGTTGGACAGGGTGATAGTGCTCTTATTAATGTTAATAAGAATGTTACTTTGATTGATACTGGTGGTATGGTTAGTTTTGATGATAGTGAATATAAATATAAGATTGCTAAGAATAAAATTATTCCTTATCTTAAGGCTAATGGTATTAGAAAGATTGATAATATGATACTTACACATGGAGATGCTGATCATATGAAAGAGGCTGTTTATATTGCTAATAATTTTAAGGTTGATAAAGTTATTTTTAATTGTGGGGAGTTTAATTCTTTGGAAAATGAATTGGTTGATGTTTTAAAAAGGAGAAATATTAGTTATTCTAGTTGTGTTAATGAGGTTGTTGTTGATAAGTATAGACTTAAGTTTTTGAATAATTGCAAGAGAATATGAGGTGTTGTGATAATTTATATTAATTATTTATGTGTATATTTTTTTTGTTTTTTGTCATACTACTAGTAGTTAATTTTAATAATTGTCTCTTGTTATTTGGTCGGTTTTAATGGTAACATATTTAGTTTTTTGCATAAGATATATTAGACGCGACCCGTGAGGTGTTCTCGCGTTTACATAGATGAGAGCTTTTTGCTCTTTTTTTCTTTAAAAATTAATGGTTTTGTGATAAAGTAAAATAGAGGAGTAATTTGTATGATGAAGTGGTTTAATAAGATTAATAGTAAAGATTATAGTTTTAATACTCTTGATACGATTTGTCTTTATGTTTTAATATTTTTAGCAGGTTCTGTTGCTGGTTATATTTATGAGGAGTTATTTTGTTTGATTTTTGATCATGAGATTGTTAATAGGGGCTTTTTGTATGGACCTTATTTACCTGTTTATGGATTTGGTGCTGTACTAATGGTGTTTTTACTTAAAAGATTTAAGAAGAATCCGTTAGTGGTATTTTTACTAGCTATGTTGGTTACTGGAGTTTTAGAGTATTTTACGGGTTATGCTTTATGGGAGATTTTTCATAAGACTTGGTGGGATTATACTGGTTTATTTTTAAATATTGATGGTTATGTTTGCCTTAGATCGGTTCTTACTTTTGGAATTGGTGGTATTTTACTTATTTATATTGTAGAACCTTTGGTAAGTATGTTTGTTTCAAGGTTTGCTAAATATAAGATATATATTCTTTCTTATTGTGTTTGTTGTGTTGTTGCTTTGGATTTTATTCTTACATTAATTTTTAGAAATAAGTTTTAATAAAAAAATAGTTCGTTATTTTGAACTATTTTTTGTTTTTGTTTGATTATCTATTTTTAATTCTGTTGTTGTGTATAAGTCTAGGTTTCCTGCTTTGGCGTTTTCATAGATTTGATTCCATATTTGGCTTTCTATGTGTCTTGATTTTTTAGGATGTGCTAGATATCTTATAGTTAATTCTACATAATCTTCGGTTAATTTTGTGTAGATAATTGGTTCTAGATTATTATAATAGATTCTGTAGTTTCCTATTACATTTGTTAGTTGATCTTTCATTTTTTTTGGTATTCTTTTTACTATGTCATTGTTTGTTACTATATTGTATAGTATTTTTTTGTTTTGTGGAAGGTCAGCGTTTAGATTTATTTTTACTTTTAGTTCGTTCCAAACGTATTTGAAGGCCTTGGTGTAATTTTTTATAGGATCTGTAAACACTTTTGAATTTGGTATTTGGATTATTATTCCTGTTGATTGTTCTCCTTCTTCTTTGTCTTTTACTTCGAGAATTTCAAAGTTTAGGGTATTTATATTAACTACATCTCCGATTATGTTTCCCACGATATCTCTTATTTCTATTCTGTCTTCTATTTTGAATGGTTTTTTAATTGATATAAATATTCCAGCGAAGAAGTTTAGAATTACATCTCTTAGGGCTAATGCTGTTGCTGCACTTATGAAACTTACTAGGGTTATGATATCTTTTATTTGTTTTTCCCAAATGAATAGTAAGATTATTGTTATTAAGATAAGTTTTACTATTTTTACTTTTTTGTTAAAAATGTATAGATTTCTTTCGTTTTCTATTAACTGAGTGTTTAGAAATATTATTCCTTTACTTATTAGTTCTACAATTATTATCGATATTATACTATATGTTATGAGTAGTATTGGTGTTTGACTTATTCCAGATATGTCAGATAGAGTTTTGCTGAATTCTTCTAAAAAGTTCATATTATTCCTCCTTTTTCATTTTTATATTATCATATTTTTATATATTTTATGTTTTTTAGACAAGTATTATTGGTTAGGATGTCTTGTTGTTTACACTTTTTTGTAAACTTGTGTTTTTGTTTCTTTTAATATATAATTTATTTTTGAAAAAGGGATGATATTATGAATTTTAAAGATAAGGTTGTTTTGGTTACTGGTTCTAGTAGGGGAATTGGTAAGCAAATAGTTTATGATTTTGCTAAGAGGGGTGCTAGTGTTATTATTAATTATAACACTAGTGAGGATGATGCTAAGTTACTTGAGAAGGAGATTATTTCTTTATTTGGGGTTTCTGTTATGAGTGTTTGTTGTGATGTTTCTGATGAGAAATCTGTTAAGAAAATGGTGTCTAGTGTTTTAGATAAATATGGTAAGATTGATATTCTTGTTAATAATGCTGGTATATGTAATGATACTTTATATGATGAGAAAAGTTATGGTTCTTTTGAGAGAGTTTTAGGGGTTAATTTGATTGGTACTTATTTGGTTAGTAAGTATGTTTGCTCTGATATGCTTTTAAGGAAGAGTGGTAAGGTTATAAATATTGGTAGTGATAATGGTCTTATGAATGGTTATCCTGAAAGTGCGGAATATGATGCTTCTAAGGCGGGGGTTATTTCGCTTACTCATAATATGGCTAAATTTTATGCTCCTTATATTAATGTTAATTGTGTTTGTCCTGGTTGGGTTGATACGGATATGAACTTTATGCTTGATGAGTCTCAAATTAATAATATTAATTCTAGTATTATGCTTGGTAGATTTGGTACTGTTTCTGAGATTTCTAATGTTGTTGTGTTTTTGGCTAGTGATTATGCTAGTTATGTTAATGATTCTGTTATATGTGTAAATGGAGGTGTTTTATGAAAAATGATATAGTTATTAGTGATGATGTTTTTAAAATGGGAAAATGTGCTGATTTAGAACTTAGTTCTATATATAGTAAGTGTGATGAGCTTTGTTTTTTGAATACGAGAAAGGTTCTTAATGCTTTTATTAATAATAATGTTTCTACTAATGATTTTAATGGTACGAATGGTTATGGTTATAATGATATAGGTAGGGAAAAGATTGATTCTATATATAGTGAGGTGTTTGGGGCAGAGGATGCTTTGGTTCGTGGGCAATTTGTGTCTGGGACTCATGCTCTTACGGTTTGTTTGTTTGCTATGCTTAGGCCTGGTGATGTTATGCTTAGTATTACTGGTGAGCCTTATGATACTTTGCATGAGGTTATTGGAATTAGGGATAATTTTAGTAGTTTAAAGGCTTTTGGTGTTGGTTATGAGCAGGTTGATTTAATTAATGATGAGTTCGATGTTGAGGGTATAAAAAATGTTTTGAAAAATAAGAAGATTAAGTTAATTGAAATTCAACGTTCTAAGGGTTATTCTAATAGGAAAAGTATTACAATTTCTATGATTCGTGATATTATTAAGGAAATTAGAAGTGTTTCTAGTGATGTTATAATAATGGTTGATAATTGTTATTGTGAATTTGTTGAGGAATTTTCTCCTTTGGAGGTTGGTGCTGATATTATGGTTGGTTCACTTATTAAGAATTTAGGTGCTGGTATTGTTCCAAATGGTGGTTATATTGCTGGTCGTAAGGATTTAGTTTATCTTGCTAGTGAAAGGCTTGCTGTTCCTGGGGAGGGTAAAGATATTGGTGCGACACTTGATATGAATATTAAAATACTTGAGGGTCTTTATATGGCTCCTTCGGTTGTTAATGCTAGTGTTAAAACTGCTATTTTTACGGCTTATATGCTTGAGAAACTTGGGTTTGAGGTTAAGCCTAGGTATAATGAGAAACGTGCTGATATAGTAGAGGCTATTATTTTTAATAATCCTGATAAACTTGTTAAGTATTGTAGAGGAATTCAAATGGCATCTGCTATTGATTCTTATGTTAGACCGATTCCTGATGATATGCCTGGTTATGGTGATAAGGTTATAATGGCAGCTGGTACTTTTGTTCAGGGTTCTACTATCGAACTTTCTTGTGATGGTCCTTTTAGAAAGCCTTATATTGCTTATCAGCAAGGAGCACTTACTTTTGAATATGGTAAGTTAGGAGTTATGAAAGCTATTACCGAGATTAGAAAATAAAAAAAACAGAGTTTTGTTTTAGACTCTGTTTTTAGTTTGTTTATTTTTCTTTATCTGTTTTTTTAGTATTTGTTTTTGTTATTTTAGGTTTTTTGTTTTCTATTTTTGCTTCTACTATGTTTTCTTTTTTTGTTTCTTTTTTTGGTGTTTCTTCTTGTTTTTCTATTGTTTTTTGGTTGTTATCGTCTTTTTGAACAAGGTTCCATATAGTAGAAAGTCCAAGAGTTAATGCTATTAAACCTAATATTGTACCAAATACTGGGATTAACATTAGTAGTTTTAGTAAGATTATACCAATTATTCCAGATAGGTATTTGTTTGTGTTTAGGTTCATTAGTTTTTTTAGTAATAGGTTTCCTAGTATGAATCCTGAAATAATAAATGATATGTAAAGGGCAATTAAATATAGTCCAGCGATTATTAGTCCTAGATATATTCCTATGTTACTTACTAATAATAGAATACTAATTAATGGTATACATATTAGTAATAGGAATCCTATACCAATATTTTTTATATATTTTGTGTTTTTGTTATTATAGATTTTTTCTGTTTTATCTATTGTTTGTGGTATTAGTATAGTTATACATAAGAATACTACGACCATATTTAGAATGCTTTGTAATATTTCTGTTTTGTTTATTTGGTTATTGTCTGTTGTTTTGTATGTTTGTGTTTTTGCTATTTGAGCATTTTTTGATATGGTTTCTTTTGCGGTGTTATTATATTTTAGTGTTCCTTCAATTTTAACATTATCTTTTATTATTATTTCTGATGTGTCTATGTTGATGTTACCGTTTATAGTTGTGCCATTTTCAATTATTACTTTTGCTGCGCTTATGTTAATGTTTCTTTCTAAGTTACCGTTTAATGTTATGGTGTCTGCGGCTAGGAATATGTCTCTTCCTATACTGGCATTTTTAGTGAATGTTATTGTTTGTCCTGCAGCATATATGTTTTTTGTTATGTTACCATTTATTGTTATGTTTTGCCCTGCAATGAAACCATATTCTAGGTTTCCTTTTATGTTTATTGTTTGTCCTGCAATGAATCCTATACCATCGATGTTTCCAGCCATATCAATGATGTTTCCAGCGATAGCACTATCACCGTTTACTGTGTCTTGTAGTTTTACATTATCATTTGATGTAGCATAGAAGTCGTTTATTTCTTTTGCTTCGACTGGAATTGCTACCATGAATGTTAGTAAAACTAGTAATGCTAATAATTTCTTTTTCATTATAATAATCCTCCTTTTTTTAATTATAATACATTTGCTTTAGTTGTAAAAGAACTTTTTTATTTCTTTGTATATTTTTTGTTATTTTTAATCATTATTATTTTATAATGAAAAAATTTAAAAAATTAGCACTCATATATTGACAATGCTAACGCATAATATTATAATGGTATTAGCACTTGGATATTAATTGTGCTAGAAGAGGTGTTTTGTATGCTTACGACAAGACAAGAAAGGGTTTTGGAGATCATTATTAGGGAATATGTTAAGAATGTTACTCCAGTTGGTTCTAAGCTTATATGTAATGAACTTAATTGTTCTTCGGCGACTGTTCGTAATGAAATGTCAGTACTTGAAAATCTTGGTTATTTGGAGAAGACACATATTTCTTCTGGAAGAATTCCTAGTGAACATGGTTATCGTTATTATGTTGATAATCTTATGAAACCTAAGGAAATGACTGGTGAAGATATGTTAAAACTTCAGACTATTTTCAATAATAATAAACTTGAGATTAATGATTGTTTGAAGAAGAGTTTAGAGATTATATCAGAACTTACTGATTATACTTCGGTTGTTTTGGGATCAAATTCAAGCACTAATAAACTTAAGAAGGTTGAAGTTCTTCCTCTTGATAGTGATAAGTTAATTGCTATTATTATAACTGATAAGGGACATATTGAACATAAGCAGATTAGAATAGAGGGTGTTAGTTTAGAGGATATTAGTAAGAGTACTGAACTTATTAATAAACTTATTGTTGGGACTCCAATTAATGAGGTTAAGGAAAAACTTGAGTTTGAAGTTAAGCCTGTTATTAATCGTTATGTTAAGCAACATGAGACTATATATAATGCTTTTTATGATGTGTTTAATGATTTTGTTATGAGGAGTGATGTGTCTTTTGTTGGAAGAAATAACATTTTAAATCAACCTGAATTTAATAATGTTGAAAAGATTAAAAAGATTTTTAATAAGCTTGATGATGATACTTTGATTAGGTCTACTTCTTTGGATGATAAAGATATTAATATATATATTGGTAATGAGTCTAATGTTGATGAGGATGTTACAATTATAAAGACAAAGTATCAGACTGAAGATGATGAGGGTGTTATTGCTATAATAGGTCCTAAGAGAATGGAGTATTCTAAGGTTGTTTCTCTTTTAAATTATATTAAGGAGAATTTAGATAAAAAATGATGAGGAGTGTTTATGGAAAAGGATAATGTAGATGTTAATGAAAATGTAGAAAATGTTTCTGAAGTTTCTAATGAAAAGAAATCTAAAAAGGATAAAAAGAGTAAGAAGAATGATGAGGTTTTAGAACTTGTTAGTAAGCTTAAGGCTTTTGAAGAGGAAACTCTTAGGGCTAAGGCTGATCTTATTAATTATCGTAAGCGTAAGGATGAAGAAGTATCTAATATTCTTAAGTATTCAAATGCTGATATTTTGATGTCTTTGCTTCCTGTTCTTGATAATTTTGAAAGGGTTATTAATAAAGAGGATGTTTTAGATGATGTTAAGGTATATCTTGATGGTTTTAGGTTAATTTATAATCAAATTATTGATATACTTAAGGCTAATGATGTTAAGGAAATAGATGCTTTAGGAAAACCGTTTGATCCTTTGTTTCATCAATCTGTTACTATGAGAAAAGATGAATCTAAGGAATCTGGTATTGTGCTTGAGGTATATCAAAAGGGATATACATATAAAGACAAAATTTTAAGACCTGCAATGGTTATAATAAATGAATAAAGAAAGAAGGAGATATATATGAGTAAAATTATAGGTATAGACTTAGGTACAACTAATAGTTGTGTCGCAGTGTTAGAAGCTGGGGAAGCTAAAGTTATTCCCAATCCAGAAGGTAATAGAACTACACCTTCAATTGTAGCGTTTAAAAATGGAGAAAAGTTAGTTGGAGATGTTGCTAAGCGTCAAGCTGAAACTAATCCTAATACTTGTCGTAGTATTAAGAGACTTATGGGTACTAAGGAAAAGGTTGAGCTTGATGGTAAGAAATATAGTCCAGAAGAAATTAGTGCAATGATTCTTGGTGATCTTAAGAATAGTGCAGAAGCTTATTTAGGTGAAAAAGTAACAAAGGCAGTTATTACTGTTCCTGCATACTTTAATGATGCACAACGTCAAGCTACTAAGAATGCTGGTAAGATTGCTGGTCTTGAAGTTGAAAGAATTATTAATGAACCTACTGCTGCATCACTTGCTTATGGTTTGGATAAACAAGATAAAATGCAAACTATTCTTGTTTATGACTTAGGTGGTGGAACATTTGATGTTTCTATTCTAGAACTTGGTGAAGGTGTATTTGAAGTTAAGGCTACTAATGGTAATAACCATTTAGGTGGTGATGACTTTGATGAAGTTATTATTAAGTATTTAGTTGATGAGTTTAAGAAGAGTAATGGTATTGATTTATCTAAAGATAAAATGGCTATGCAACGTCTTAAGGAAGCTGCTGAAAAGGCTAAGAAGGATTTATCTGGTGTTACTACAACACAAATTTCTTGTCCATTTATAACTCAAGGAGCAGATGGACCACTTCATTTAGATATGACACTTACTCGTGCTAAGTTTGAATCTTTAGTAGGAGATTTAGTTAAATCTACTTTAACTCCAGTTAGAAATGCTTTGAAAGATGCTGGTATGAAGAAAGAAGATATTGATCAAGTTATTTTAGTTGGTGGTTCTACTCGTATTCCAATGGTTCAAGATTTAATTAAGAATGAACTTGGAAAAGAACCTAATAAATCAGTTAACCCAGATGAAGTAGTTGCTATGGGTGCTGCTATTCAAGGTGGGGTACTTACTGGTGATGTTAATGATATAGTACTTCTTGATGTTACACCACTTTCACTTGGTATTGAAACTCTTGGTAATGTTATGACTACACTTATTCCAAGAAATACAACAATTCCAACTAGTAAGAGTCAAGTATTTAGTACTGCTGCTGATAATCAACCTGCTGTAGATATTCATGTTCTTCAAGGTGAAAGACCTATGGCTGTGGATAATAAGACACTTGGTAGATTCCAACTTACTAATATACCACCTGCACCTAGAGGAGTTCCTCAAATTGAAGTTAAGTTTGATATTGATGCTAATGGTATAGTTAATGTTACTGCTAAGGATCTTGGAACTAATAAGGAACAATCTATTACAATTACATCTAATACTTCACTTTCTGAAGAAGAAATTGATAAGATGATGAAAGAAGCAGAAGCTAATCGTGATGCTGATGAAAAGAAAAAAGCTGAAGCAGATGCTATAAATGAAGCAGAAGCTATGGTATTCCAAACTGAAAAGGCTATTAAGGATCTTGGAGATAAGATTTCTGATAGTGAAAAGTCTGAAGCAGAAGAAAAAATTAAAGCTTTAAAAGATGCTATTGAAAAGAAAGATGTTGAAGATATAAATAAAAAACGTGAAGAGTTACAAGAAGTTACATATAAATTAGCTGCTAAAGTTTATGAACAAGCTAATAAAGAAAATGCTGAAGCAAGTGAAAATAAACAAGAAGAACCTAAAAATGATGATGTAAAAGAAGCGGATTTTGAAGAAAAATAATAGTAGTAAGCCTTACATTTTGTAAGGCTTCTAATATAAATAAATAATAAAAGGAGAAACTATGTCAAAACAAAGAAAAGAGATAAGTGATAAGTATAAGTGGGATTTATCTAAGGTGTATAGTAGTAGTGATGAGGTAAAGGCTGATATCAAGAAGTTGAAGACTATGGTAGATGATTATTTGAAATATAAGGGTAAGATTACTAGTAGTAGTAATATGCTTCTTAAGGCTACAGATGATTATTTTGCTCTTGCTAGAATTCTTGATAAGTTAATTGTTTATTCTCATATGAAGTTTGATGAAGATAAAGGTGTTTCAGAAAGCGAATCATTAATGGGAATTGTTGATAAGTTTGCAGATGAGGTGTCTGAAAAACTTGCTTTTTATACTCCAGAGGTGTTAAGTGCTGATTATGATAAAATTAAGAATTTTATTGCTGGTAATGAATCTTTAGAAAAATATAGTTTTATGTTTGAGGATTTATTTAGGGAAAAGAGGCATATACTTCCTTTGGAACAAGAGGAAATGATGGCTCGTTTAGGAGAGGTTTTATCTAGTCCTGAAAATACTTTTAGGGTACTTGATGATGTTAATTTGAAGTTTGATGATATAACTGATGAAAATGGTAATAAAGTAGTGCTTAATAATAGTAATTATTCTAATTATTTAAAAAGTGAGGATAGAAATGTAAGAAAAGAGGCATTTGAAAGTTTATATAAATCATATAGTAATTATAAGAATACTTTTGCTTCTTTACTTCGTGGTAATGTAAAGAGTAATTTCTTTGTTTCTAATACTAGAAAATATAATAGTCCTCTTGAGATGTCTTTGTATAGTGATAATATTGATAAAAAGTTATATACTTCTTTGATTGAAAAGGTACATAATAATTTAGATATTATGAAGGAATATATGAGGGTTAGAAAGGATATTCTTGGTATTCTTGATGTTCATATGTATGATGTTTATGCTCCTCTTGTTAAGAATATAAGTAGGAATTACACTTTTGAGGAAGCAAAGGATCTTGTTTTAAAGGCGTTGGAGCCTCTTGGAGAGGTATATATTAATGATTTAAAAGGTCTTTTTGATAGTAATTGTATAGATGTTTATAATAATTTAAATAAGAGAAGTGGTGCTTATTCATGGGGATGTTATGATACTTTACCTTATGTTTTACTTAATTTTGAGGGTAAATTTTATGATGTTTCTACTATAGCACATGAACTTGGACATTCTATGCATAGTTTATATTCTACTAAGTATCAAGATTATCATGATCATGGGTATCCTATATTTTTAGCAGAGATTGCTTCGACTGTTAATGAGATTCTTCTTAATAAGTATTGTAGTTTGCATGCTGAAAGTAAGGAAGAAAAAGCTTATTATTTGAATAATTTACTTGAAAATTTTAGGACTACTTTGGTTAGACAAACTATGTTTGCAGAATTTGAACTTATGATTCATGACTTGGAGGCAAATGGGGAGGTTTTAACTGATGAACTTCTTTGCAATACTTATTTAAAGTTAAATAAGAAGTATTTTACTGATGAGGCTATTAGTGATGATTTGATTAAGTTTGAGTGGGCTAGAATTCCACATTTTTATACTAGTTTTTATGTATATAAGTATGCTACTGGTATATCTGTTGCTTCTAGAATAGTTAGTGATATTTTGAGTGGAAAAGAGGGTGCTCTTGATAATTATATGAAGTTTTTAGCAAGTGGTGGTAGTGATTATCCACTTGAAATACTTAAGAAAGTTGAGATTGACATAGAAAATGATGATACAATAGATAAGGCTCTTGATATGTTTAGGGAAACTTTGAAAGAGTTTGAAGAAATAATGAAGTAAGGAAGAGGTAGTTATGGCAAAACGCGATTATTATGAGGTTCTTGGCGTTGATAAGAATGCTGATGAGAAGGAAATTAAACTTGCTTTTAGACGTTTAGCAAAGAAATATCATCCAGATGTTAACAAGGATAATGGTGCTGAGGAAAAGTTTAAGGAAATTCAAGAGGCTTATGCAGTTTTATCTGATGAGAAAAGAAGAGCTCAATATGATAAATTTGGGCATGCTGCATTTGATGGTTCTGCAGGAGGAACTGGAGCCGGAGGATTTGATTTTTCTGGATTTGATTTTTCTGATTTGTCTGATATTTTTGATAATATGTTTGGTGGAGGAGCTAGTTCGTTTTCTTATTCTTCATCTTCTCGTGGTGGTTCTAGGAGAAAGACTAGAGGAAATGATAGCCTTTTAGTAATGGAAATATCTTTTATGGAAGCTGCACTAGGTGCTGTTAAGGAGATTGAGATTACTACTACTGAGAAATGTAGCGAATGTAAAGGAAAAGGTGGCTTTGGAGAACATACTTGTGATGAGTGTCATGGTAGTGGTACTATTACTGGCACACAAAATACAATATTTGGTAGTTTTTTAACAAAGACTACTTGTACTAGATGTAATGGTGAAGGTGTTGTGTATGATAAAGTGTGTTCTAAATGTCGTGGTAAAGGAAGAGTTAAAGTTGTTAAAGAAGTAGATGTTAAGGTTCCAGAAGGTGTTGATACTGGTAATAGAATTAGACTTTCTAATATGGGAGAAGCGTCTTTAAATGGGGGGCCTAATGGGGATTTATATATTGAGTTCAAAGTTAAAGAACATGATTTTTATGAAAGAGATGGAAATGATGTTTATTTAGAACTTCCTATTACTATTACTGAAGCTATAATGGGAACTAAAAAGGATGTAAAACTTTTAAGAGATGTTGTTACTCTTACTATTCCTGCTGGATCTAATTCAGGAGACAAGCATAGATTAAGAGGTAAGGGTATAAAAGATGTTAATTATCATAATCATGGAGATTTTTATGTTGTTTTAAAAGTTATTACTCCTAAAAAGCTTTCTCGTGAACAAAAGAAATTAATTGAAAAATTAAATGAAACAGATTTATCTGATAAAGTTATTGATAAATATAATAAATTTGTAGAGCAATAGTTTTGCTCTTTTTTGTATATTAAAAGAATTTACAATTTGTGAATTTTATTATATTCTTAGAATGTCTTATATATTATTTGATGTTTAGTGTAATAAAAAAATATTTAATTTAAAGAAAAAAGTATGCATGAAATAATAATGAATTTAAAAATATAAAGAATAAATTAATCATATTAAAAAGGGTGGAAATTCTTTAAATAAAGGTGGTGAAGAAATGGAAAAAGTGAATATTGATGTAAAAAATATTGAAAAAATTATAGGAGAATCAGTGCAAAGTATAGATAAAATTACTTATGGGTATACGAATGAAATATATTCAATTAATGGAAGATATATTTTAAAGATTTGTATTAATGAAAGAAATAAAGAAAATTTTAAGAGAGCTAGTCTTTTTTGCCAAAAATATTATAAAAATATTAATTGTCCAAAAGTTTTATATAGTTGTTTGAATACAGATAATGTTTGGCAAATTGAGTATGAGTTTGAGGGAGAAAATTTATTTTTTAAGTGGGATAGGTTAAATAAAGATGAAAAAGAGGATGTAGTGAAGAAAATTTGTAAGGAACTAAGAAAAATACATGAGATATCAGTAATGGATGTATTTAAAAGTAATTTTAAACCTGAAGATTGGAAAAGTAAATTTAAAGAAGATATATTTAAGAAGATTGATTATTTAGAAAATAAGGGTATAAGTTTTGATGGGTTATATGAAAAAATAAAGGAATATATAACTCAAAACTTGGATGTTTTAGATGAAACTGATTTTAGAGTATGTCATACTGATATGCATTTTGATAATATTATGATAGATGATGATAATAATATAAAAATATTAGATTATGATAGATTAAGGATATCTTCTATAGACTATGAGTTAAATGTTTTTAATATTATGTCTAAAACTCCAGAGTTAGTTGTAAATGATGAGTTAAAAGGATTAGTAAAGGAAGAGGATTATAGTGAGTTATTAAGTATGATTAGAAAAAATTATCCAGAAATGTTTAAGTTTGATTTTCTTAATGAAAGACTAAATATTTATGCGTTAAAACATTATTTAGGATTATTAGGGATAGTAAAAGAAAAAGATAGGGTAATTAATGCTTTGATAGAAATAGTAGATGAAAAGATTTAGCTAAAGATTATGTAATAATAAAAGAAGGACAATAAAAAAGAGAAAGATTTATTTGTTTTATTAATTATTTTATAAGTGTATGTAGTTATCGTTTTCTGATTTGAGATATTAAGCGATTTTTAAAAGGTCTTGAGATTATTATCCTTCTAATTATTTTATATCTGTTATGCCAATTGTTTCGTTTCTATATGGATTACCATAGTAACTGTGAAGTTGACATCAAGTATGTTTTTTGTATCATATCATTTAGTTATGTATGGAGATTTTATGACTATCGTGTTTTTGTTATAGATTCTTTTTCTTTGTTAAAGTAATTCGAAATATATTGATAACCTGTTTTTATTTTATCTTCTATTGATAAGGGGCTTTGATATATTTCGTTTAATTTATTCATTATGTTTTCATTGTTATATTCTATTTCATAAAAAGAGTCATAGGCGTATTTGTGTTTTTGATTGCCAAATACTTTTTGTAGATTTTTAGAGTTTAATATTGGGTCTACAACCATTTCACTATATATCCAGGGAATATGTGGTGATTCAAATTCATTTTTTGGACAGTTTGGATATAATTCTTTCCATTTTTCGAACCAAAGGAAATGACATAATTCATGGGCACATATTTCTATTAAAAATTCATTTTTTATTCCATCGTGTAATGAAAAAGTGAAGTTTTTTAAATATCTGGGACATACTGGTATTATTCCTACTGTTGCTTCAATAATATTGTGATTGGATGGCCATTTTATTTCTAAATATTTAGTTAATTCTTGAAAAAAGCTATTGTTATATTTATTTCAATTTTTGTTATATTTTTTTACATCGTATTCTAGATTGTTAATATTATTGTTGTAATAATTTGTTACTATTTCTGTTATTTCTGATTTATTTTTAATATTAGTAAGTTCTGGAAATAGAGAAATGGTTTTTTGATATATGTCTATGTAATTGTTTTTATCATTTATAATTGTTTTAATAAATTTAATATTGTCTTCTAAACTCATTTTTTTGAATATTACTTGTGGCATTTTATTCACCTCTTTATAATTATAACATGTTAGAGCTATTGTTTGCATAGAGATATTATTTTAGATATAATAATATTGTAATTATACGTTAACTAGTAATTATGTAAGTGGGTTATGTTATTAAAATTATTAAAGAAGGAGGATTAATTAATGGAATATGAAATTAGATTTTATTATCCAATTGAAGAATATGATAATAAATTAGAAAAATTAAAGAATATTGAAGGTTTGAGTTATGGAGGGAAAAAGTATGAAATTACTTCTCAATATGATCATCCTTCTGAAAGTATGAGTTTTTATTCAAAGAAAGTTGATGGGCGTTTTAGAATACGTAAAACTGTGGGTGATGATAGTAGTAAATGTATGCTTAGTTGGAAACGTAGACTTCCTAGTACTACTGAGAGTAATGTTAATAAAGAGGAAGAAGTTGAAATTACAATAAAACCAGAAGAGTATGATAATTTGATATTTTTAGTTAATGATGTATTACATATGAAAGATGTAGAGGTTTATGAACGATATAGAACAGTATTTTTTAATGGTGAAATAGAAATAGTGTTAGATGAATATCCTTTTGGTTTGGCTTTAGAGATAGAAGCTAAGAAGGAAATTGATAATCCTGAGGCTGTTATAGATAAGTATGTAAAATTGTTGGAACTAGATTATAATGATTCATATAGGTTGTCTTGGGATGATAAATATGGTGAATTATGTAAAGAACAGAATATTGAAGCTTTTAACAAAGTATTATTTGCTAATAAGATGCCTAAGATAAAGAATGACTTGATTTAATTATTGAGTTGTTTTTCTTTGGTTTAAATGTATAATTTAATGTAATTTCTTTTTTTATGTGTGATTTTGAGTAATTTTGTTAGGAGTTATAGAAATTTTTTATTATTTGTGTTATCATATTGTATGAAATTATTTAAGAAAGAAGGAATTATAATGAAAATATTATCTATTAATGCTGGTAGTTCATCACTTAAGTTTCAAATGTATGAAATGCCTGAAGAAAAAGTACTAATTTCTGGAGTTTTTGAAAGAATTGGTATTAATGATAGTTTTTATACTATTAAAGTAAATGGTGAAAAGATTAAGAAGGATGCTGTTTTAAGTAATCATGAAGATGCTGTTAAGATTTTGATTGATGAGTTATTTGAAAATAAAGTTATTACTTCTTTGGAAGAAATTGAAGGAGTAGGACATAGAGTTGTTCATGGTGGTTCTAAGTATGCAAGTTCTATTGTTATTGATGATGATGTAATTGCTGCGATTAAATCATTCTTTGATTTGGCTCCACTTCATAATCCTGCTAATTTACTTGCTATTAATGCGTTTACTAAAGCGCTTCCTAGTGTTAAACAAGTAGCAGTTTTTGATACTTCATTTCAACAAACTATGGAACCTACAGAATATATTTATCCTGTTCCATATGAATGGTATACAGAGTATGGTGTTAGAAGATATGGTTTCCATGGTATAAGTCATAATTATTTATCTGAAAGAATGAGTGAAATTCTTGGTAAGAAGGAATTTAAACTTATTACTTGTCATTTAGGTGGAGGATGTAGTATTGAGGCTATTGAAAATGGTAAATGTGTTGATTCTAGTTTAGGATTTTCTCCTAATGCTGGACTTATGATGGGTACTAGATGTGGTGATATTGATTCACAAATGATACCATATGTTATGAATAAATCTGGTATGAGTTTAGATGAAGTTATGAATGCTTTAAATAAGAAAAGTGGATTTATTGGTGTTTCTGGTGTTAGTAGTGATTCTAGAGATATTGAAGCTGGAGTAGATAATGGTGATGAAAGATGTATTTTAGCACAACAAATGTTTGTTAATAGATGTGTTGATTATATTGCTAAGTATTATGTTAAACTTGGTGGTGTGGATGCTATTTGTTTTGCTGCTGGTCTTGGAGAAAATTCTATTACTACAAGAAAGCAAATAATTGATAAACTTTCTGTTCTTGGTATTAAGATTTCTGATGAAAGAAATAATGTTCGTGGAAAAGAAACTTTAATTAGTAGTGATGATTCTACTGTTCCAGTATGGATTGTTCCTACTGATGAAGAGCTTATGATTGCTAAAGATACTTATAAATTTATCAAATAGATAGGATGATTATTGATGTACAAAGATATTTTTAAAGCAATAAAGTCATATGATAATATTGTAATAGCTAGACATGTTGGGGTGGATCCTGATGCTATGGCTAGTCAAGTAGCACTTAAGAATTCTATAAAGGAAACTTTTCCTGATAAAAATGTTTATGCTATTGGGAATGGTACTATTAAGTTTAATTTTATTGGTAAGCTTGATAAGAATATTGATTTTGATGCTATGGAAAAGATTCTTCTTATTGTGGTAGATACTCCGGATAAGAGAAGGATAGATATGGAAGAACTTACTCATTATGAGTATAGTGTTAAGATGGATCATCATCCTTTTATTGAAAAGTTTTGTGATATTGAATATATTAAGGATGATGCATCTAGTGCTTCGGAGATTGTTTATGACTTTTTGAAGAATACTAAGCTTGTACTTAATAAAGAGATATGTGAGATATTATATGCAGGGATGGTTGCTGATACTAATAGATTTTTATTTAATAATTCTAAGGCAGAAACTTTTAAAGTAGTTAGTGAGATGGTTTCTTTATTTGATATAGATATTACTAAGGTATATTTTAATTTATATAAGAGACCACTTGCTGAGGTTAAGTTTTTTGGTTATATGGCAAGTAATATTGAAAAGACTGATAATGGTGTTGGTTATATAAAACTTCCTAATGATGTGATTTTAGAGTATGGTGTTGATCCTGCGACTGGAGGTAATTCTATTAATGAGTTTAATAATATAGAAGAACTTCTTGTATGGCTTAGTGCTACTGAAGATGTTAAAAATAAAGTTATTAGGGTTTCTGTTAGATCTCGTGGACCAGTTATTAATAAGCTTTTAGAGACATATGGTGGTGGTGGTCATGCTCTTGCTAGTGGGGTTAAACTTACATCTTTTGATGAGGTTTCAAAACTTGTTGAGGATTTAGATATGCTTTGTAAAGAATATAGAGAAAGTAGTGATAATAATGAAAATTACTAGTTCAGAATTTATAATAAGTGCTATTAGGAGAAGTCAGTATCCTACTGATAATTTACCAGAGTTTATGCTTGTTGGGAGAAGTAATGTAGGAAAGAGTAGTTTTATAAATACTATTACTAATAATAAGAAGATGGCTAGGGTTTCCAATACTCCTGGTAAGACTCGTAATTTAAATTTTTATTTGCTTAATAAGAGGTTTTACTTTGTTGATGTACCTGGTTATGGTTATGCTTCTGTTAGTAAGAAGGAACATAGAAAGTTTGGTCTTATGATTGAGGAATATTTGGAGAAAAGGCCTAATCTTGTTAGAACTTATATGTTAGTTGATTTGAGGCATAGGCCTAGTGAAGATGATATTCTTATGTATAAGTATTTGAAATATTTTAAGTTGCCTGTTACTATTGTTGCTACTAAGGCTGATAAGATTAGTAATAATAAACGTGAAAAGGCTAAGAATGTTATTTTGAAGACTTTAGAATTAGAGAAGGGTGATTCTTTTATTGTTCTTTCTAATGTTACTAGAGAGGGTAAAGATAAAATTCTTAATGAAATTGAAAGTCTAATAGAGGAAGAAGAAACTTTATAGGCTTTTTTTCATACAATAAATTAGGTGATTTAATGAGAGTTATAAATAAAAATGATAGGATTTCCATTTTTATTATAGATAAAGATAGTATAGATAGGAATAATATTAATGACTATATGAAGGGATTAATTTTAAAACTTAAGCGTAAATATAAAAAAGATATTTGTGGTTTTTATATAGGGCATGTTTATAGTTATAAGTTTGGGGTTTTAGTAGAGCTTGTTAAAGAAGATGATTTGGATTTTTTTGGAGATATGTTGGATTTAAAGATTATTATTCATGATGATGAGGATATTTTTTTGAGATTTGATGATTATTTTTTATTAAATAATAAGTGCATTTATGTTTTTAAGAGTAAGTATTATGCAAATATAAGTGATATTAGTTATAGTGAGTTTTTGGGTATTTGTGAGTTTTGTGAGTTTGTTTTTGGAGAGGAACTTGAGAGTTTTAAGGGAAGTTTGAAAAAAGTTTTGTGTTAAATGTAAATGATTGCTATTTTTTTCTTTTTATGATATATTTTTAGTATAATAGGAGGAGTTATTATGGAAGAAAAGAAAAAAAGTAATAAGGGTTTAATTGTTTTGGTTGTTGTTTTAATTGTAATGATTATTCTTGGACTTATTGGTTATATTTGTTATGGTAAGTTTATGGTTGTTGAAGATGCTAGTAATAATCCTGTTAAAGATAACGTAACTGTTAATGATGATTTTTATTCTGTTAGTAATTTAGTTAAGAATAAATATATAAAGGAAATTACTAGTACTAGTAGTGAACTTGTTAATAATACTGTTATTAAGATCAGTTCTGGTAAGGTTTTAGTTGCAGATGATCTTAGTAAGGACAAACCTTCTTTGGTTGAGGCTCAGGGTATTAGTGGTACTCCTAAGTATGTTTATGCTTCGTTGTCACATAGTGTTTCTGCTACTTTGTTTGTGGTATTAACTGAAGAAGGGGATTTATATTATTCTAATGCTGGTAGTGATGTTTCTAAGGCTGTTGTTAAGGAGTTTACTAAGTTAAATAGTTCTAAGGTTGATAGTATATATGATTTTAATTATGATTTAGGTGGTTTTGTTAATTATCCTACTAAACCTCTTACTATTTATGCTTTATGTGATAATTCTCTTGTTAGTGTATATACTGATGGTTATTTGGATAATAAACCTGTTGGTAAAATGGATTCTACTTTTAAGATTGATTTTCCTAATCCTGATATGATTGCTAGTAGATGTGTTGAAGATTCTTGTGATGCTCTTTATGTTTCTTATGATAAAAAGTTATTTGATGGTACTAATGAGATTAAAATATCTGGGGATTCTTTAAATGTTAAGGATGGTTTTGTTAAAACTGTAATTGGTTCTACTGGTGATATTGTTAAGGCTTCATATTATATTATTGATAATAGTAATAATATTTATTTAATTGAAAAGGATTCTTCTAAGATTGTTGATTCTAAACTTTATAGTGAAAAGAAAATTAGTTCTTATGAATATAATGATAATTCTAATACTGTTACTATAAGTTATTCTGATGGCAGTACTGAGAAGATTGATATGACTTATATGTCTACTTTGTATTATAGATATAATAAGTAATTTGGCATCCTATTTTGGATGTTTTTCTTTTTCTTTTTTTCTTTTTATAGTATAATAATTTTGGTGGTTTATATGATTTTACCTGCTGATAGTTATATTGTTGTTAATAAGACAATTATTACGGAGATTGATAAGCAAATTCTTATTGATTTGTATCAACCTATTATTGGAAATAAGGCTGTTTCTTTGTATCTTACTTTGTTTAATGATTTGGAGAAGAGTTCTTTTGTTAGTGGAGAATTTACTCATCATCATTTACTTAGTGTTATGCAAATGTCTCTTAAGGATATTGTTATGGCTCGTGAAAAGCTTGAAGGAATTGGACTTTTGAAGACTTATTTTAAGAAGAGTTCTGTTAGTAATTATGTTTATTTGATTTATGGTACTCTTAGTGCTAATGAGTTTTTTAATCATCCTATTTTGAATATGGTTTTATATAATAATGTTGGTAAGATTGAGTATAATAAGCTTGTTAGTAGGTATAAGCTTCCTAGGATTGTTCTTAAGGATTATGAGGATATTTCTCTTAGGTTTGATGAGGTTTATACTAGTGTTCCGGTTAATTCTTTTTTTAATAATGATGAAATTGTTTCTAGGAAAAAGGGAGAAATTGTTTTTAAAGATGTTGTTGATTTTGATCTTTTACTTTCTGGTCTTGATAGTAAGATTATAAGTGAAAGGGCTTTTAGTAAGGATGTTCGTAATTTGATTAATAATTTGTCTTTTTTATATAATATTGATATTAGTACTATGCAAGGACTTATTAGGACTTGTATAAATGAGAAGGGTCTTATTGATAGGGATTTACTTAGGAAGGGTTCTAGGAATTTTTATCAGTTTGAGAATAGTGGTAATCTTCCTACTATTGTTCATTATTCACAGCCTGAGTATTTAAAGACTCCTGGTGGGGATAATACTAAACGTGGTAAGATGATATATACTTTTGAGAATACTAATCCTTATCAATTTTTAAAGAGTAAGTATAAGAATGGTAAGGTTATTACTAGGGATTTACAGATTGTTGAGAATTTGCTTCTTGATTTGAAACTTAGTCCTGGTGTGGTTAATGTTCTTCTTGATTATGTTCTTCGTGTTAATAATAAGAAACTTAATAAGACTTATATTGAGACTATTGCTAGTCATTGGAAGAGGCTTGGTATTGAGACTGTTCCTGAGGCTATGAATGCTTGTATTAAGGAACATAAGAAGTCTTCTAGAAAGGGGACTGTTAAGAAGAGTAATAAGATTGATGTTGTTCCTGAATGGTTTGATCAAAAGATTGATGTTAAGAAATCAGATGAGGATCAAGAGATTGCTAATTTGATTAGTAATTATAAATAAAAAAGCTTAGGTTATTTACAAGTGTAACCTGAGCTTTGTATTTTTTGTAAGGCTGTTTTTTTTGTATCGTTTCTTGTTATTAGTAATGAATTTTCTCCTTCGGATTTATCTTTTGTGAAGTCATAGTTTATTTTTAGGTATACGCCATTTGCTTTGTCTCTTAGATTAGCGTGTTTATCTGATATTAAAAGACTGTATTGATCGTATTTTGAATGATAATATATTTCTGCATCTGTGGAACTTGGAGAAAAACGCATTTCGTCTTTATATTTATAAGTTGTTGGTTTGTCTTTTTCGAATTTTATTTTTATTTTTGATGTGTAGTTATTTGTTTCTATTGTACATTTTAGTGTTTCTGAACATCCTGTTAGGAATATAGGAATTATTAGTATTAACAACATTTTTATTCTTTTCATTTATATCACCTCTTACATTTTATTACATTTTTTTCTTTTTTTCAATCATTTACTTATCTTTTTTTTGTTGTTATAATATTATTTATTGGAGGGAAGTATTTTGGTTTCAGAAGATATTTTAAATATGAAGTTTAATAAAAAGGATATATATGGGGCTTCTTTGTGTGAAACGTGTTTTGATAATGGGAGATTTTGTGTTGTTTATTTAGGTGAGATTGTTGGTGTTTTAAATGACAATTATTTACTTGATTTTGATAGTGGTAATATTTATACTGTTATTGATATAAATATTGATACCAAGAATAGACCTATTGGTAAGTATGTTTTGTCTCCCTATAAAGTATATGATAAACCTGGTAGGGTTAGTCCTATTGATGTTATGTGTGATAAGAGTTTAGTTAGAAAAAGGTGATTTTATGAAAGATGTTTTGGATTCTTATGATAGGGTTAGTTTGGAGTTTATTGGTAATAGTAATTCTTTACATGAACTTGGACTTAATTCTAAAAGAATAGAGGAGGCTGCAAGCAGGCAAATACTTGATGTTTTAGGTCTTGATGATTATGATGTTATTTATACTAGTGGTAATAGTGAGAGTTTTTCTACTATTTTGTTTAATTGTTCTGGAAATGTTTATTCTGATGCTATTGATGTTTTGTCTATTTGTGATTTGATGGGTGTTCCTGTTTCTGGTGATGATGTTTATTTGTTTTCTACTAGGGATGAGGTTATGATTGATGCTAGGTATAAACATATTGATATAGATTTAGATAAAAAATATAGTAATTTAAATGATTATGATTTTATTACTATTGGTGATTATATTCCTTTTTTTGGGGTTCTTCTTAAGAAAAAAAATATTTTTATTAAGCCTTTGATTAATGGTGGTAAAAGTGTTACTAAGTATCGTAGTGGTACTAGTCCTACTAGTTTAATTGTTAGTTTTTCTAAATTTATAAAAAATAGGTATAAAAGTATTTAACTGGTTAATAATATTATTGGGTGATTAAATTGGGAAAGGAAAAACAAAATATTAAGTGTGATGTACATTCTTGTAAACATTGTAATTGTGATGATGATCATTGTGGTTTAAGAGAAGTTGAAATTAAGAATCAAAGTGGTGTTGCTAAGAATGAAAAGGAAACTATTTGTTCTAGTTATGAGCTTGATAATGAAAGAGTGGATAAATAGTTTTTAAACATATCGTGTTTGTTATATGTTTTAGAGAGCTTGACTAAGTCAATGCTCTTTTATTTTTTTAAGTGTAATTATATGGGTCTAAAGTGCAAAATTTGCACTTTGAAATTGTGTATTTCTTGGAAAAATGATATAATATTAATAATTAGGAGGAACTATTATGAATCAAGAAAATTGGAATTTGGAATTATTTGAGTATATTAAAGTAGGTGAACCTGATAAGGCTTTAAAGGCTAAAACTTGGGGGACTGCGATTGGACTTCAAGATGTAGATGGATTAAAACCTTCTCAATATTTAATAGATACTGCTAAAGAACATATTGAAGGAAATATAAATATAGAGGAGGTAGAGAGTAGAATAAATAAGTATTATAAGGTTTTAGATGAAAGAAAAACGGAAGAAAGGGAAAATACTGAAGAAGCAGATAAGGTAGCTGTAAGAATAACAGAAGTATTAAGTGATAAATCTTTTAATTTTAATCCAACAGAACTAATAAGTATACATCAAAGATTATTTTCTGGGATATATGAATATGCTGGAAAAATAAGAGATTATAATATAAAAAAAGATGAATGGGTATTGAAGGGTGATACTGTTATATATGCATCATATGAAACTATTATGGATTCTTTGCAATATGATTTTGAACTAGAAAAGAATTTTTCATATAAAGATTTATCATTAGAAGAGTCAATAGAACATTTATGTCGTTTTACATCAAATATTTGGCAAGTTCATCCTTTTTGTGAAGGTAATACAAGGACAACAGCGGTTTTTATTATTAAGTATTTAAGAACATTTGGTTTTGATATAAATGATGATGTGTTTGCAAATAATTCGTGGTATTTTAGAAATTCATTAGTAAGAGCCAATTATAAAAAATTTGATAGTAATATTTTTGAAGATATTTCCTTTTTAAAAAAATTCTTTTATAATTTGTTAACAGATTCTAAATATGAATTAAAGAATAGATATACACATATTGATTATGATCAAAGTGCAAATGAAGATGTTTCAAAGTGCAATAATTGCACTTTGGAAGAACAAGCGATTATAAATATTATTAGGAATAATTCATTAATAAAGCAGGAAGAGATTGCTAATATGATTAATAGGTCATTAAGAACTGTTAAAACAAGGATGAATGAAATGCAAGAGAAGGGGTTTATTGCTAGAAAAAATGGAAAAAGAAATGGAGAATGGATAGTTTTATAAAGATTTTTTTGTTGAAAATGAATAAGAAGCAAAGTAATAGGGTAATTTATGAGTTTGTCTATACTTTGAAAATATATAGTGTTTGCTATATGTTTTTTTGTGGTATAATTGTTTTAAGGTTTGTGGGGGATTGTATATTAGTGTTTTGATTGTTTGCTTACTAGGAGAAGTGTTCTTTTTTTGGCTAAGAAGAAGCTTTTTTCTAGGAGTTTAAAGATTACTTTTTTAGAGATTATTAATGTTAGTGATTGTTTGCTTTTATGAATAATAAGTTTAGGGATTTGGTTGTTTTTTATTTGGAGGTGAAGTAATGTCTATTTTTGATGTGTTTAGAATAAAGAGGAGAATTCCTAGTCCTTGGGCTAAGTATTATAAGCGTTCTGATATGAAGATAAAGATTCCTAATATTACTATGTATGATCAGGTTAGGGATAGTAGTATTAAATACGGTGATTTGGTTGCTGTTGAGTATATGGGGAGAAAGATTAAGTATAAGAAGTTTATTAAGTTAATTGATAGGGCTAGTAATGCTTTTTATAAGATGGGTGTTAGGAAAGGAGATGTTGTTACTATATGTCTTCCTAATGTTCCTGAGGCTTTGATTTCTTTGTATGCTCTTAATAAGATTGGTGCTGTTGCTAATATGCTTCATCCTTTATCTAGTACTAGTGAGATTAAGGATAGTATAGTTAGTACTGGTAGTAAGTATTTGGTTTTATATGATGGTTTGTATGATAAGGTTTCGTCTTTTATTTCTGATACTTTGGTTAGAAAGGTGGTACTTGTTTCTGTTTCTTTATTTATGCCTTTTTATATGAGATTTGCTTATAATATTAGTAATTTTTTTAAGACTAAGCATTTTGTGTCTGGTATTTATGTAAAGTTTAAGTGGTTTTTGTTATTTTCGTTTAAAAAATATAATTTTTCTTATTCTTTAGGTAAGAATAGTCCTGCTGTTATTTTACATAGTGGTGGTACTAGTGGTAAACCTAAGAATGTTGTTTTGCAAAATAGGGCTTTTATTTTGGGTAGTATGCAGGAGAAAATTGCTCTTAAGAGACTTGAGGTTGGGGATTGTTGTCTTGCTATTATGCCTAATTTTCATGGTTTTGGTCTTAGTGTTTGCATGCATACTCCTCTTTGTTTAGGATGTTATACTATTTTGATTCCGAGGTTTGATTCTAAGAAATTTGATGTTTTGTTTGATAAGAAAAAGCCAACTTGTGTACTTGGAGTTCCTACTTTATTTGAGGCTCTTATGTCTTGCTGTAATGTTAAGAATCTTGATTTGTCTTTTTTAAAGTATGTTGTAAGTGGAGGAGATGTTTTACCTACTAGTCTTGAGGAGAGAATAAATTCTTATCTTTCTTCTCATAATTCTAGTGCTAAAATAACTCAAGGTTATGGTATGAGTGAGGCTTTGGCTGCGGTTTGTCTTGCTCATGATGAGGTTAATAAGAATGGTTCGGTTGGTATTCCTTTACCTGGAAATTATGTTAAGATAATTGATTCTAATAGAAAGACTTTGCCTTATGGTTCTATAGGAGAGATTGTTATTAATTCTAAAGCTTTGATGATGGGTTATTTGAATGATGAGAGTGAGACTAATGCTGCTTTGCAAGTACATAAGGATGGGCATGTTTGGCTTCATACTGGAGATTTGGGATATATGGATTCGGATGGTTTTGTTTTTTATGTTTCGCGTGAGAAGAGAATGATAATTACTAGTGGTTATAATGTTTATCCTTCTCATATTGAGGAGATTATTGAGAGTCATCCTGCTGTTTTACAATGTACTGTTGTAGGTGTTCCTCATCCTTATAAGAAAGAGGTTGCTAAGGCTTTTATTGTGTTAAAGGAAGGTTATATGTCTTTGTTTGTTCGTGGTGAGATTAAGAAGTTATGCGAAGAGAGGCTTGCTAAATATATGATTCCTAAGTATTTTGTATTTAGAAAAAGACTTCCTAAGACTAAGCTTGGTAAAGTTGATTTTAATGTACTTAAGAATGATAGTGATGGTGATGATGAATAAAAAAGGGAATGTCTATAATTATAAAAAAGGCTATTTTTTTGTTGATGAACATATGTTTGTTTGATATAATTGATTTATTAAGGGGCAAGATGCGATGTATAATGCTATAGTGTATCCAAATATTGTTTAAGAAAAAGTTAATAAATAAGGGTTTGTATGTACTTGTTTTGTTCTTAAGAGATTATTAGGTATTTAGATTTGGTGGTGTTTTATGAAGAAGATTGAGCTTTTGTCTCCGGCTGGAGATATGGAATGTCTTAAGATGGCTGTTTTATGTGGTGCGGATGCTGTTTATATCTCTGGAAAGGAATATGGTGCTAGGGCGTATGCTACTAATTTTACTTTGGAGGAGATTAATGAGGCTGTTAGGTTTTGTCATTTGTATGGTGTTAGACTTTATGTAACTGTTAATACTTTGATTAATGATGAGTTTCTTGATGATTGTATTTCTTATATTGAGAAGCTTTATAAGATGGGTGTTGATGCTTTAATTATGCAGGATATTGGTCTTATGATGCTTGTTCATGAGAGGATTCCTTCTTTTGAGATTCATGCTTCTACTCAGGTTCATAATTCTAATAATGATTCTTTAAAGTATTTAAAGAGTATTGGTTGTACTAGATCAGTTTTAGCACGTGAAATGAGTGTTTCAGATATTAAAGAGATAGATACAGATATTGAACTTGAGGTATTTATTCATGGGGCTTTATGTGTTTGCTATTCTGGTTGTTGTTTGATGTCTTCAAGACTTTTTGGTAGGAGCGGTAATAAGGGTGCTTGTGCGGGACCTTGCAGATTTTGTTATGATTTGTATAATGATGATGATAAGATTCCTTTGCCTTTTGATTATTTACTTAGTATGAAGGAACTTTGTGTTGGAAATAATATTTCTGAGCTTATAAGACTTGGTATTAATTCTTTGAAGATTGAAGGAAGAATGAAATCTAAGTATTATGTTGGTTATGTTACTAAGTTTTATAGAAAGTTAATTGATAAATATTATTTGGGTGAGGATCTTTCTGTTAGTGATGATGAGTATATGAATCTTATGAAGTTATATAATAGAGAGTTTACTGGTGGTTTTTTTAGTGATTCTTGTGATGTTGTTAATCCTAAGACTTGTAATCATCAGGGTTATGTTATGGGAAAGGTTTTATCTTGTAACAAGAGAATAAAGATTAAGCTTTTGGATGATGTTACTCAAGGAGATGGTATTCGTTTTTCTAATGGTGAGGGGATGATTTGTAATTATATTTATAATGATAAAGGTCTTCTTATTAATAGTGCTAGTAAGGGAGATATTATATTTCTTGATAATAGGGTTAATTTAAAGTCTAATTGTTTTGTTAATAAAACTTTGGATGTTTCTTTGGAGAAGGAGATTGAGAGTTTTTGTGATAGAAAGATTCCTGTTAGTTTTGAGGTTATTGCTCATGAGGGCGAGAAACTTGTTATATCAATAATTTGTGATGATATAAAGATTACTAAGTCTTTGGGGATTGTTAGTCTTGCTATTAAGAATTCTACTAGTTGTGATGATATAAGACTTAAGCTTTCTAAACTTGGTTCTAGTCCTTTTTGTCTTGATGATATTAATTTTTCTATGGATGATGGGATTTTTATTCCAATTAAGAATGTTAATATTTTGAGAAGGGAACTTGTTTCTGAACTTATTTCTAGAAGAGAAAGTGTAAATGATTCTTTTAGAATTTGTGATATTAAGTATAACTTTAATTGTTGTAAGTTAACTAATGAGATTAGTTTTTTGGTTAGAAATGAGTCTCAACTTAAGATGCTTCTTAATTATGATGTGTTTATTTATGTGGAATCTTTTGAGCTTTATGATAAGTATAAGTCTTATGATAGGGTGTATTATCGTGGTTCTAGAATAAATAGTAATGCTTCTTTTGGGAAAATGGTTATTGGAAATAATAGTGGTTTTATTGGGAACTGTTTTTGTATAAGTGATATTTATATGAATGCTTTTAATAGTGTTTGTGTTAATGCTTTTCTTAAGTCTGTGTATAAGGTTGGTTTATCTCCGGAACTTAGTGTTTATGATATTAATAATTTACTTAATGGTTATAAGAAAAGATATGGTAGTCTTCCTAATGTTGAAGTATTTGTATATGGAAAGTTAGAACTTATGATTATGAAGTATTGTCCTGTTAAGTGTTTTGTTAGTAAGAGTAGTATTTGTAATGCTTGTTTTAATAATAAGTTTTATTTGGATGATAGGAATAATCATAGGTTTAGGTTGCTTGGAGATGAGAATCATTTTATGAGGATTTTTGATTATAAATGTGTTGATTTACTTGATGATATTTCTATTTTAAAGGGGTTTGGAGTTTCTAATTTTAGGGTTGATTTACTTGATGAAAAAGATAGTGATATTGAGTATATTTTGAGGAGATTAGATGTTATATAAGTAGGTGATTGTTTTGAATAAGAGAGAGGAAATTGATAGGCTTTTAGTTGGTAAGGAATATTTGAAGGGTGGTCTTTTATATTGTCGTAGTGTTGATGAAGTAAAAGGTATTTTGGAATTATCTTACTTTGATAATCCTAAGTATAGGCATTTACTTACTTCAAATATTTGGCAAAGTAATGTTAGCGATATTGTTAATATTCTTAGTATGAAGGAGTGGGATGATCCTAGGTTTAAAGGTTTGCTAACTTCAAATATATGGCATAGTAATTATAATGATGTTAGAATTATTTTGAAAATGCCTTGTTTTGATGATCCTAAATATAAGAGTCTTTTTACACCAAATATATGGCAAAGTAACCCTGATGAGATTGATAAGATTATTTCTATGAAGGAATGGAATGATCCTAGGTTTAAGGGTTTACTTACATCAAATATATGGAATTATAATGCTGATAATATAGAAAAGGTTCTTAGGCTACCTTGTTGGAAAGATCCTAAGTTTGAGGGGTTATTAACTTCTACTATATGGAATTGTAGTTTTGAAGAGATTAAGAAAATTGTTAGTTTGCCTTGCTTTGATAACCCTAAGTTTGAGGGGGTGCTTACTCCTAATATATGGAATTGTAGTTTTGAAGAAATTAAGAAAATTGTTAGTTTGCCTTATTTTGATAACCCTAAGTATAGTCATTTGCTTACTTCTGGTGTTTGGAGTACAACGGCTTTAAATATTGATGAAATTCTTAGTTTACCTTACTTTGATAACCTTAAGTATAGTCATTTGCTTACTTCTAGTATTTTTCATAAAACTGCTTCTGAGGTTAAAGAAATTTTGGAACTTCCTTATTTTGATATGTATCCTGAACTTTTAACATCTAGTATTTGGAGTAGTAATGTTAGTAATATAAAGAAAGTTTTTGAAAATAAGATTATTATGAGTAATCCTAATTTGTTAAAACCTAGTATTTTTAGTATTTCTCTTAAAAATGTTGATCCTGTGTATGAACTTTTTGAGGAATATGGAATAGATAATTATATTACAATAAATTCTTTTAGGAGGGGTATTTCTAAACAAAGGAGTTTATTTATATATATGGAAGATAATAATATTCCATTTTTGGTTGGGGATGATAATAATTTGAAGCTTAATCCTATGCTTAATGCTTCTAATGCTGTTATGAAAAGAAAATATGGTATTGATGTTAATGATTTATATAAGAGGGGTGCTTGTAGATGAATGTTTCTTTAGATAAGTATTCTGGTTCTGTTTTAGATAATTTTGATGATAATAATATGTTAAAGATTATTGGTTTTTTAAGAGATTATTGTTGTGATTGTATAGATGATTTACTTATGGATTATATGGATTTGTTTACTATTCCTTATGCTGAGTTTGTGTCTAAGTTTCATAAGCTTAATGCTAAGTATGATAATTGTTTTTTGGATTTGGCTTCGGAAAATATGAATTTTTTTGATGAATTTTATTATGATTTATGATAGTTGTGATATAATTATTTTAGGAGGGATAATATGAGATTAAAAGATAAAGTTGCAATAATCACTGGAGGTTCTAGTGGTATTGGATTTGCTGTTGCTAAAGCATATTTGAAAGAGGGTGCTAAGGTTGTTATCGCATCTTTTGATAAGGATGAGGTTTTATCTAGCGTAAAGGAACTTGATTCTTTGAATGTTTTAGGAACTGTTTGTGATGTAAAGAAAACAGAGGATGTTAAGAGGGTTGTAAGTGAGACTCTTGATAAGTTTGGAAGAATTGATATTCTTGTTAATAATGCTGGTATTACTAATTCAGGACTTACTGAAAATGTTAGTGATGAGGATTTTATTAATATGTTTGATGTTAATACTTTTGGAGTATTTAGGTTTATAAGAGAGGTTATACCTGTTATGAAGGGGCAAGGAAGTGGTTCTATTATTAATACTAGTTCTATGGTTGCTAATGATGGTTCTAGGATGCAAACTGCTTATTCTGCTTCTAAGTATGCTGTTAATGGTATTACTAAGTCTTGTGCTAAGGAACTTGGGGCTTTTAATATTAGAGTTAATGCTGTTGCTCCTGGTGCTGTTATGACTAATATGGTTAAGGGTGCTACTACTCCAGAAATGAGGGAAATGTTATGTAAGACTTGTGCTCTTAATAAGATTGCTGAACCTGAGGAACTTGCTGGGGCTTATGTTTATCTTGGTAGTGATGAGGCTTCATTTACTACAGGAGTTATTTTAAGAGTTGATGGTGCAACTGTAATGTAGATAGAGTTTTCTATCTTTTTTTTATCTTATTTGTTTTTTGTATGTTATAATCATTTTAGGATAGGTGATTGTATGAATAATGTTTATTTGGAGAGAATTAGAAGAAATCTTTTGATAGTGTCTCAATATTTTGATCCTGAGAGAAGTTCTTATTCTATTTTAAAGAGTTGTGCTTCTTCTTCGACTGCTGAGGAGATGCTTTTGAATCTTAATAAACTTGGGGAGACTAAGGATTTTCCTGATAATTTTAGGAATTTCTTTTTTGAGGTTGATAGGATGCTTAATGAGATAATTAGAATTGATAAAGAGATTTCTGATACTTTGTCTAAACGTGATGATAAATATAGAGAAGTTAAGGATGAGTATGCTAAGAGGGGTATGGTTTATGATGATAGTTCTTTAACTAATGAGGATTATCTTAATATGAGTTATATGCAAAAGAAGGAGTATTTGGAACGTTTGGATAAACAACTTGAATTTGTTGATATTTCTTTGGATGAGGGTATTAAAAAGGAAAAGAAGCTTGGTGAGGGTTATAGTGATGAGATAAATCGTATGGCTAATGTTAATAATTCTAATGATAAGGGACAGATTAATTCTATTGAGAGGCAAGCTATTAATAATTTTAAGATTGTTAATAATCCTGATGAGAATTTTGTTTTTTCTATTATTGAACATTTTCGTGAGGAACAGAGAGAAGGTTCTAGGCTTAATATAGATATTGATTATTCTAATAGTAGTGCTGTTACTTTGGTTGTGGGTTATAAGGGTAATGTTGTTAATGAGAAGGAATCTGCTTATAAGTGTGTGTTTAGTGATATGGAATATTTTAATGCTTTTGTTAGACCTATGTTAATTTCTCAACATGTTATTGATGGTGAGGTTAAGTCTAATCTTGATAATGGTGAACTTGATTCTGAGAATAATATTGGTGAGACTATGAGTGTTAGTGGTGATACTAAAGAGGTTATGGAGACTTCTGATGAACTTAATTATTATGTTGATTCTAGGAGTAAGGTTAGAAAGAATAAGAATGTTAAGGTTAGAAAACTTGAGCTGCCTAATAATATGGGTAATTCTAATGGTGTTTTGTTTAGTGTTGTTATGGTTGGTGTTTTGTTATTAGTGGTTGTTATTCTTTTAATTTTTGTGTTTAGATGATATAATTTATGTGAGGTGTTTTTTATGAGAAACTTAGATGAAATAAGGAATGAATTAAAGGAGATACAGGTTAATTTTAATCCTGAGAAATCTACTTATAAGATTATAGATAGTGTTATTAATGATTCGATGAGTGTTGATTTAATGATTAAGAGTTTACAGGGTATAAAGGGTATTAATAAGTATCCTGATGATATTAAAAATAAATATTTTGATATTATTGATAGTTTGAATAAGATTCTTGTTTTGGAAAAGGAAAAGGCTTATAAGGAAGAACAAGAGAAGAAGACTAAGGAACTTAAGGATATTATTAGTAATCTTGAGAAAAGAAATAATAAGAAGAATGAAGATACTACTTTGAATAAAGATGATAATAATAATAGTAAAGATAATAAAGATAAGGCTGTATTTAATGATGTGAAAGAGTCTGATAATGTTAGTTTTAAAAAAAATTTGTCTTTGGATAAGGCAGTTTCTAAGTCTGTTTTGGGGGATAAAGTTAGGAATGATATAGTTTCTGATGAAATGGTTGTTGATAAGTCTAAAAAGATTTTTTCTTGTTTACTTGGTTTAATTGCTTTATGTATTATGATTGGGGTTTTACTTATTATATTTTTGTGATTTAGGAGGTTGTTATGGGAAAGGTTATTGATGGAAAATTATTGCAAAATAAGATTAAGAGTACTTTTTGTGAGAAGGTTAATGGTATTTCTGATAAGCTAAAGTTAGTAGTTATTCAGGTTGGTAATGATGCTGCTAGTAGTGTTTATGTTAGAAATAAGGGTAGGCTTTGTGAAGAAGTTGGTATTTTGTTTGAACATGTTAAGTACGATGATATTTCTGAGGATGAACTTATTAATAAAATAGGTGAATTTAACGTTGATTCTAGTGTTACTGGTATACTTGTACAACTTCCTTTGCCTAGTCATATAAATGAAAGTACTGTGTTAGAGTCTATTTCTAGTGTTAAAGATGTTGATGGTTTAACTAGTAAGAATATTGGTAATTTATTTGCTGGTAAGGATGGAATTGTTCCTTGTACTGCTTTAGGGGTTATGGAAATTATTAAGAGTACTGGTGTTTCTGTTTCTTCTTTGAATGTTGTTTTAGTGGGGCGTAGTAAACTTGTTGGTCTTCCTCTTGTGTCTTTACTTCTTAAGGAGAATGCTACGGTTACTGTTTGTCATTCTAGAACTCGTAATCTTAGTTCTATTACAAAGAATGCTGATATTTTGATAGTAGCAGTTGGTAAGAAGTGGCTTATTGATAGTTCTTATATTAAAGATGGTGCGATAGTTGTTGATGTTGGTATTAATAGGGTAGATGGTAAGCTTTATGGGGATTGTAATTTTTCTGATATTTTAGATAAAGCTAGTTATATTACTCCGGTTCCTGGAGGTGTTGGGCCTCTTACTGTTATTATGCTTATTAATAATGTTATTAAGGCTTATGAACTTCAAAAAGAGGAAAATAGTTAAAAAGTACTTTACATATTATGAATTATATTTTATAATTATTTTAGTGCTTTTGGAGTGGTACTCAAGAGGCTGAAGAGGCGCCCCTGCTAAGGGTGTAGGTCGGGTAACTGGCGCGAGGGTTCAAATCCCTCCCACTCCGCCATTAAAGATTTTGAAACCTTTTAAGGTTTTTTTCTTTTGTTATTTAAAAAATATGCTATAATTAGAATGTGAAGATAGATGAAGAAGAGATTTAGTAAATTAGAGATTACTTGTTTTTGTGTATTTTTTGTTGTAGCCATTTTATGTTTTATATGGTATTTTTTGTATGCTTATTTTGCTAATCCTGAAATATCTTTAAAGGGTGATAAGGATGTTGTTGTTAATTTAAAGGGTACTTATAAAGAAGCTGGTGCTGTTGCATATTTAGATAATGTTGATATTTCTGATAGAATTGAAATTAAAAGTAATGTTAATTTGAGAGTTGTTGGAGATTATGAGGTTGTTTATTCTGTTACTAATACTAAGGGTAAGAGAAAGAAGACTGTTATTAGAAATGTTAAGGTTCGTGATAGTATAAAACCTGTTATTAAGTTAAAGAAGGGAAAGGTTTATAAAACTCAGTATGGTATGACTTATAAGGAACCTGGGTATGTTGCTACGGATAATTATGATGGTAATATTACTAAAAAGGTTAATGTTCGTGGTAATGTTGATGTTAATAAGCTTGGTAAGTATAAGTTATATTATTCTGTTGTTGATTCTTCTGGCAATAAAATTACTAGGATTAGAACTGTTAAGGTTGTTGATGAGACTTCGCCGGTTATTAAACTTCGAGGAAAGAGTAAGATTATAATTAAGAAGGGCGAACCTTATTTGGAGCAAGGTTGTTTGGCTACAGATAATTATGATGGTGATATAACTTCTGAGGTTGTTAAACGTGGAAGGGTTAATACTTCTGTCAGGGGTGTTTATACTGTAACTTATAGTGTTTCTGATTCTTTTGGAAATTATACTACTAAGGAAAGAATAGTACAAGTTGGTACTCAAAGTGAAATTGATGATGATAATTGTGTTATGGTATCAATTGATAAGCAAAAGTTATGGTTTTATAAACATGGAAAGCTTATTCTTACTTCAAATGTTGTTACTGGTACAAAGAATTCTTGGGATACTATTACTGGTAATTTTAGAATAAGAAATAAAGCTAGAAATACTTATCTTACTGGTGCAGATTATAAGAGTTATGTTAATTATTGGATGCTTATTGATTATGGGACACAGATTGGTCTTCATGATGCTACTTGGCGGGGTAGTTTTGGTGGTTCTATTTATAAATATAATGGTTCTCATGGATGTATAAATTTACCTTATTGGGTAGCTCAAACTATTTATGATAAGGCTCCAGTAGGGACAAGAGTTTATGTTTATTAACAAATTTTACTATTTTACGTAAAGTTTGTTTTTTTGTCTTGTATTTTTTTTTAAAATTGTTCATAATATTAAGTAGACTTTTTTTTAGTTAATTTTTAAAATAAGTGCTGACAAGAGTTGGGTTTTGTGTTATAATCTTGCTAGTTAATTTGAAAATATTGTTAGGGGAGTGATGTAAATGAAGGTATGTAGAAAGTGTAAAAGACATGTTGTTAATAAAGCTAAGATATGTAAATATTGTGGTTGTGATGTAAGTAAGGCTAAAATAATTAAGAATTCTAGTACTACTCCTCATAAGAAAAGTAATTCTGTTGTTAATAATGTAAAGAAAGTAAATGTTGTTGATAAGAGTAATATTTCTTTTGATGATAAGAAGAAAGTAGGTAAAGTAGATAAGTTTGATTTAAAAGATAAGGTAGTTAATAAGAAAGATAAGATATTTGGTAATAAGAAGTTTGATGTAAAAGAAAAAAAGCTTTCTAAGGTAGGTTTACCTAAGATTAAGTTTTCTAAGGCAAGTTTTTCTAAGTTTAAATTATTTAAGATAGATTTTAGAAAGATTTTATGTAGTTTTAAGAATAAGTTTAGTTTTAATAAGAGTAAGAAAAAGGTTAGTGTTTTTAATAAGGGTTTATTTGTTAAGAGGGGGAAGTTTGTTTTAGATAATATTTTATCTTTTTGTAAGAGAATTTGTTCTGGTGTTAAAAATTTTGTTGTTAGATTTGTTAAATTTATAAGACTTGATAGAGTTGGTGTTTTGTTTTCTTGGTTTTATAATGGTATAAAGAAATGTTTGTTGTGTTTACGTTCTATTAGGTTTTTGAATAATAGGCTTAGTTTTAAGGTATTACTTATTATTGTTTTATCGTTAGTTGTTATTGGTACTTGTTCTTATTTTGGGGTTGATGCTTATAAGGATAGGGATAATAATGATTCTGAGGTTGTTATTGGAGAGAAGGCTACTACTGATAAGATATTTAGTATGGGGGACTTAATAACGTATGATGGTGTTGATTATAAGGTAATGAAGGTTAGGACTTCTAAGGGAAATTATTATAAGACTCCTAAGGAAGGATATGAGTTTGTTATAGTTACTGTATATATTAAGAATAATACTGGTGATAAGATCCCTTATAGTTATGTTAATTGGACTATGTCTAATAGTGTTAATGAGGAAAAAGATGTTATGTTTACTTCTATTAATGCTAATGATGCTTTGTATTCTGGAGAGTTAGTTATTGGGGGTATTAAGATAGGATCTATGATGTTTGAACAACCTATAAAGGATTCTAAACTTAGACTTAATTTTTATGATTTAATGAAAGATGATAATGGTGAAGATACTATTGATTATAGTAAGAAGAGATTTTCTGTAAGTATTAAGATTCCTGAAAAAACTTCTCAAAATAATAATAGTAGTACTTCTTCAGATGTTAAGACTGTTAAGACTAGTGATGATAGTAATAATTAGTTGATTAAATTAATAGATATTGTTTTAGCAATATTCTATTTTTTTTTGATTTATTTTGGTCAAAAGTTTACAAATATAGATAGAATTTTGTGTACAAACTATTTAAAGTGTGTTAGAATTAAAGTATCATAGGGGAGGCTAATATGAGAGCAGTTAAGTTATTGGGCAAGGTTTTTGCTGTGATACTTTCATGTGTGTTTGCTTGCTTTTTATTATTTGTTATGTACGTTCTTATTGCTAAGACTATGTTGACTGAAGAGAGTATTTATAATTATGTAATAGATACTAATGTTTTTACTAGTCCTAGTAATAATGTTGAAAGGAATAGTTTAAAACAGGGAATTGTTAGTGATTTGAAGAAGTTTGATATACCTGCTTCTGTTACTGTCAAGACTCTTGAGAGTAATAATATAAGTAGAGTTATTTCGAGATATGCTTATGATTATACTAGGTATGTTTTGTATAATAAAGGTGCTCCAAGTCTTGATAATGATGAAATAGTTAATATTTTTAATAATGAGTATAAGAGTACTACTGGTGATGATTTAAGTAATATTCAAGTTAAAAAGCTTAAGGAATATGTTTCTAGTACTGAGATGACACTTGATGATTCTGTTCCTAGTGTTGGGGATTTACAGGGTTATGGGGTTGATATTTATAATCTTAGATTGGTGAATGATTTTGTTTCATCTGATTATATGCTTATAGTTTTTGGAGTGTTTGTACTGAGCTTTTATACACTTATTGCTATTTGTTTATGGAGTAAGTTAAGGGCTTTTAAATGGATTGGTATAGTTAGTATGATAGATGGATTTGTTTTAATAATATCAAGCTTTTTGGAGGTGAGATTATTAAGTATGTTTATAAATAAGAATGGAATATTTGAGAATTTGGCTATAACAGTGGCTTCGAAGAATTTTGGTTCTCTTTTATTAGCAGGTATTGTGTTAATTGTTGTAGGAATTGTATTTTTAATTATATGTGCTTTGTTAATGAAAAAGGAACATAAGGTTGATTCTGATAAGTTACTTGATTCAGTTATAAAAAATGAGATTTCTTCAATGGATAAAGGAGATAGTTTAGATAGTGATGGAGATGTTTCTAAGGTTGATTCTTCTTTTAAGAATGATGAAGTTAATGATATAGATGAAAAAATAAATGATAATAATGTTTTAGAAGAAAAAAATGATGATAAAGTTAGTGATGACAAAGATACTATAGAGGATGATAATCGTAATGTTGCTTCTGAAACGGAATATGTCTCTGATATTGTTAAGGTTGATATTAATGAAGTAGATGATGATTTACCTGTTTCAGAGGTTAATATACTTGAAGATAAGGAAATACCTGTTATTAAGATAGAAGGTAATGATAATGAGAATGGTTCTTCTTCTTTGGTAGAGGCTGTTTCTATTGATGATAATGTTGTTAATGATGATTCTTTGAAAGATTCTTCTGGTGATGAAGTTACTGATGATAGTGATGTTAGTAATGATGATGAAAGTGTTAGTGATGTAGAGGATGATAAAATAAATGATTCTGATGATACGATTGAGATAGTTCCTGATGAGGATTTTGAGGTTGTTACTCCTAAAGAAGAGGATGTTGTTGGTGATGAAGTTATAACTATTGATACTGATTTAGATGAAGATGTTAATGATGATAGTGATGATGTAGAAAGTGATAATAATACAGAATATGAGGAAATAGATGATTCTAATTATGAGATTGAAAAACATGATATTGATGTTTTGATACCTGAAAATGTTAGTTTATCAGTTATTACTCCGAAGAAGGGTAAAGATATTGAACCTGATTTAGTTGAGGTTCTTGGTGATGAAGAAGAGGATGTTGAACTACTATAATCCTCTTTTTATTGTATGAAAAAAGTAGACTTTTTAGTTGTCTACTTAGTTTATTTATAGGCTTCTTGTTTTAATAAATCAATATTACTATGCATTATTGATAGGTAATCGTCATTATTTTTTTCATCTTTTTCTGTTATGGTATCAAGTGCCCTGAATGTTAATGTTTCTACGTTATAGGCATTTTTTAGGGTTTCTACGATGTCATATGATTTGCTATGATCTATAGTAAATATATAATTTAGTTTTCCTGATTGAAATAATTCTCTGGCTTTTTCGATATTGCTTTCTTTGTTTTTGCCATTTTTAGTTAGGTTTATGATTTCAAATCCATATTTTTTTAGAAAGTTTAATGATTCGTCTGCTACTACTATTTGGTTATTTACTGAGTTATCTGCAGATTTTTTTATTTCTGTTTCTAGTTCAGTTATATCAACTTTTAATTGTGTATATTGATTGTTTAATTCTTCAACTAGATAGGGATTTGATATGTATTCACTTAGTTCATTTTTTATATTTTGTCCTAGCATTAAGATATTTGATGGGTTAAGCCAAACGTCTGATGTTTTGTATGTTGCATCTATTCCGTATGCTGCATCAATTATTTTTAAGTTTTTATTATCATTTAGCATTGCGGTTGCATATTCTCTTTCTTTTGATTCACCATTATATATGAATAGGTCATATTCGCTGTAGTCTTTTAATTGTTTATTTGTTATTTTATATGTGTCTGATATGGAATCACGTGGATAGATGCTTTTTATTGCCGAGTTATTTCCATATAGTCTTTTTGTAACGTATTCTATGGGATATACAGTTGTTGCTATGTTTATGTCTTCCATTTTATCTTTTTTGAAGCAGCCTGTTAAGCAAGTTGTTATAATTACTAATGTAAATAATAATACTATTGTTTTTTTCACTTTTTATTCCTCCATTTTCTGTGGTACTGGGTCGTAACCTTTTGTTCCTAGTGGATTACATTTTATTATTCTTTTTATTCCTAAAATAGATCCTTTGTATGAACCATGTTTTTGTATTGCTTCTTTGGTGTAGTTTGAGCATGTTGGGTAATGTCTACACATGTTGTGCCATGGTCCAGGAATTTTTTGATATGTATTTATTATAAATAATAATATTTTTTTCAATTTATACCACCATTAACATTTTACTATTATTTTTATTTTTTAGCAATTAGTTGTGTTAAAAAAAATTAAAATGTGATATATTTAAATAGGTGATTTGTATGAATGAATTATTTAATAAGTTTGATATAGTTCCTAATGATATAAGTGTTTATGAGCAGGCTTTTGTTCATACTTCTTATGCGTATGAGCATAATTTAAAATCTTATGAGACTTTGGAATTTTTAGGAGATGCTATTGTTGATTTAGTGGTGTCTGATTATTTGTATAGAGAAAAGGATTATCCAGAAGGAGTTATGACTAAGGAAAGGGCTAGTTATGTTTGTGAAAATGCTCTTTATGAATATGCAAGTGATTTGAATTTTAGTGATTATATAAAAGTTGGTAATGGTGAGGCTCAAAGTGGTGGTAGTTATAAGAAAGCTATTCTTGCTGATGTTTTTGAGGCTTTTATGGCTGCAATATATTTGGATCAGGGGTTTGAAAAGGTACGTGATGTTGCTTTGAAGATAATTGTACCTTATATAGAGAATCCTAATAAATTATTTTTTAGTGATTATAAGTCTAAGCTTCAAGAAGTTGTTCAAGATATTCAAAAGTCTTTGGAATATAATTTGGTCTCTGAGAGTGGACCTGCTCATGATAGAAAGTTTGAAATGTCTGTTGTGATTGATGATATTGTGTATGGAGTGGGAGTAGGTCATTCTAAGAAAGAGGCGGAGCAAGAGGCTGCTAGAGAGGCTTTAACTAAGCTTGTTAAGAGTGAGTAGTTTTACTTGCTTTTTTTGTTGTTATATTTTTGTTTTTATAGTAAAATAGAGATAGTAAAACTAGGAGAGTGAGTTTTGTATATGAGAAATTTTATTGATAAATTTAATAGTAATAAGAAAAAATATATTGTTAGTTTAGTAGTAGTTCTTGTTTTTATGTTGTCTTTAATTGGTGGAACTAGTTATGCTATTTTGAAGGGTAATGTTAATGATAAGAATGAACAGGTTATAAAGACTGGTAGTGTGGAACTTAAACTTACTGAATATTATGATGATATTAGTAAGAAGATAACTGTTATGTCTGATGATGATGGACTTCTTCAGGATGATTTTTATAGTTTTAATATTAAGAATACTGGAGATTCTGTAGCTAAGTATGATTTAAAACTTGTTAATGATGTACCTAGTTCTTATACTGGGAAGGTTCTTGATACTAAGTATATTAAAGTTGGATTAGAGATTAATGGTGATGAATATGGCCCAATGTCTCTTGATAAGGTTAAGAATGTGATTGATAGTGATGTTATTTATAAGAGGGAAATGCTTAATTATAAGCTTAGAATTTGGCTTGATAAGTCTAAGGAGAAGGAAATAGAAAATTTAGAGGATTATAAAGCATTTTTGAAGCTTGAAGTAGAAGCTGTTCAAAGACCAGAAAGTATGGATAATGGTGTTAATACAAAGACTTTTGCATATACTGGAAAGCCAGAGGAATATACAGTTCCTAGAGATGGGTATTATTATATAGAACTTGGTGGTGCTTCTAGTGGTAAGAATGATAATATTGTTTCATATGGTGCTAAAACTAGTGGTTATGTAAAATTAGAGGCTGGAGAAAAACTATATTTTTATGTTGGTAAAGCTGGGTCGGATGTAAATACTAATTGTAGGACAAGTGGTTATGAATTTAATGGCGGTGGGATTGCTCTTCCTGCTAAAACTGGTGTTTGTGGAGCATCAGGAGGAGGTGCTACTGATGTAAGATTAGTTGGTGGTTCTTGGGATGATACTAAATCTTTGATTTCTAGAATAATGGTTGCTGGTGCTGGTGGTGGTCCTGCTGGTGGTCAGTATACAAATGGTGATGGTGGGGGGCTTTCTGGTGTTACTCCTTTGTTTGTTACTTATCAATCTAATATAGGTGTTCGTGGTACACAAAGAGCAGGTGGTACTGCTCCAACAAAAGATTCATGTGCTCAATCAACAGGTACTGTTGGTTTCTTTGGAAAAGGTGGCTATGGTGGTGCTAGTAGTGCTTCTAATGCTGATACTGGAGGTGGTTCTGGAGGTGGTGCTGGTTATTATGGAGGCAGTGGTGCATCTGGACTTTGTAATGGTACGTGGCCTGGTGGAGGAGGTTCTTCATACATAAGTGGTTTTGCCGGTTCTAATAGTGTTAAAAATAATACTACTGTTACTCATACTAACGATACTCTTCATTATAGTGGCAAGTACTTTATTGGTGGTAGTATGGAATCTGGTGTTACTTCTGGTAATGGTTATGCTAAAATTAGTTATGTTGACGTGAAACCAAAGAAGAGAAATACTCAACTTAATGGTGTTAGATATATTAAAAATTGTATTAATAATGATTCTAGTAATAGTATTAATAATTGGACAGAAATACAAGCAATAAAAGATGGAAAGAATATTGCAAAAGGTAAGAGTGCTGGTGTTTATGATTCTAGTGGAAATGCTTTGAGTTCTGGTGGTACTGCTTTTGCTTATTCTTATATGACTGATGGTATGATTGACAATGTTGGTGGTTCAATTGGTTATTCACATGCTTCAACTTATACTGGAAATCAGTGTGCTGTTGTAGATCTTGAGGATGGTTATGATTTAGATGAGGTTGCTGTTTGGCATTATTCTAATGATATGAGAACTTATTTTGATGATGTTACTTATGTTTCTAGTGATAATAAGTCTTGGACTAAAGTTATTAATGAAACTAAATCTGAAGATTATAATGGTAAGAGAGTAAACCCTTATGTTAATACTTATAATGGTTATACACAAGATAATTTGGTATTATGGTTAGATGGATATGCTAATAATGGTTCAACAAGAACACATACTGCTACAACTTGGAAAGATTTAAGTGGTAATGGTAATACTGCTACTCTTAGTGGCCCAACTTGGTATGATAAATATTTGTATTTTGATGGTAGTAATGATTACGCTTATAAGACAAGTGCTTCGTATGGAATTTCTAATAATAAGTATACTCTTGAGATAATTGTTGAATCAGAGAAGGATGATGTTTATCAACCAATTTTTAATACTGTTAATACTGGTACAGCTGTTCAGCAATATATGACTATTTGGAAGGGTAAATATAATTATTTTACTTTAGATATAACTAATGGAAGTACTGTTAGTCAATTATCATCATCTTCTAAAGTTGTTAATAATACTAAATATAAGTTAACTGCTGTTTTAAATGGTACTAATTATAAATTGTATAATGGTGCTCAACTTGATAATAGTATTGATGTATCGTTTATTCCTAAAATGTATAGTAGTGGATTATATATTGGAGGTAATTCTTATTATTTTAAGGGAAAAATATATTCAATAAGGGTTTATAATAAGGCTCTTAGTGAAGATGAGATTATTCATAATTATAATTATGATAAACAAAAGTTTAATTTAGAGTAGTTTTTGTTTATATTTCTACAATTTTAGATATGTAAAGTTTATATAAAAATTGAAGTATGTTTGTTTATTTTGTAAAATACTTCTTTTTTTTGCTATTTGGTTACATGAATTGTATTGTTAATTATTTTAATATAAGATATAATTATTATAATAGGAGGGATAAGATGGTTAGTGTGTTAACTGAAAAGGAACTTAAGAATTTAAATTATTATTGGATGGCTACTAATTATTTGTCTATTTGTCAACTTTATTTATGGGATAATGTGTTACTTAAACGTAGTCTTACTATGGATGATGTTAAACCTAAGATTGTTGGGCATTGGGGTACTGTGCCTGGTCAAAATTTTATTTATGTTCATCTTAATAGAATTATTAAAAAGTATGATCTTAATATGATGTATATTTCTGGACCTGGACATGGTGGAGAGGCTATGATTGCTAATTCTTATCTTGAGGAGGTTTATTCTAAGGTTTATCCTGAGGTTACTTTAGATGAGGAAGGGCTTACTAAACTTTGTCGAAGGTTTAGTTTTCCTGGTGGTGTTTCTTCTCATGTTGCGCCGGATGTTCCTGGTTCTATTAATGAAGGTGGGGAACTTGGTTATAGTCTTTCTCATGCCTATGGGGCTTGTCTTGATAATAAGGATTTGATTGTTTCTTGTGTTATTGGTGATGGCGAGGCTGAGACTGGTCCTCTTTCAGCTTCTTGGAGTATTAATAAGCTTATTAATCCTAAGGTAGATGGTATGGTTCTTCCTATTTTGCATCTTAATGGTTATAAGATTTCTAATCCTACTGTTATGGGAAGAATGAGTGATAAGGCACTTATTAGTTTGTTTACGGGATATGGTTATAAGCCTTATATTGTTTCTGGCGATGATCCTAGAAAAATGCATGAGAAAATGGCTTATACTTTGGAAAAGGTTTTGAGAGATATTAATAAAGTTAAACTTGGAACTATGAAGAATTTTCCGATGATAATACTTAGGAGTCCTAAGGGATGGGGGTGTCCTAAAAAGATAAAGGGTAAGGAAATTGAAGGGTCTTTTCGTTCTCATCAGGTTCCTATAACTATTGATTCTTTAGATGATTTAAAGATTTTGGAAAAGTGGTTGCGTTCTTACAAACCTGATAAACTTTTTGATAATAGTGGTAGGCTTAATGAAGAAATTAGGGATATTTTACCTAGATATGAAAAGAGAATGAGTGTTAATAAGCATGCTAATGGTGGACTTCTTTTGGAAGAGTTAAATTGTCCTAATTTTCGTGATTATGCTATTTCTGTTAAACCTGGTAAGACTGTTGATAGTGATATGACAGTTTTAGGTGGTTATGTTAGGGATCTTATTAAACTTAATTCTAATAAGTTTAAGGTATTTGGACCTGATGAGGCTTTATCTAATAAACTTGTTCATGTTTTTGAGGTAACTGATAGGAAATGGAATGGTCGTCATGTTTTGAATGATGAATTTTTAAGTAAGAATGGTTCGGTTATTGATTCTATTTTATCAGAACATGTTTGTGAGGGTATGCTTGAGGGTTATTTGCTTACTGGTAGGCATGGTTTTATGCATTCTTATGAGGCTTTTATAAGGATAGTTGATTCTATGGTTAGTCAACATGCTAAATGGTTAAAAATTACTAAAGATTTAACTTGGAGGGCACCAATTTCTTCGCTTAATTTTGTTCTTACTTCTCATATTTGGCAACAAGATCATAATGGTTATACTCATCAGGATCCTGGTTTTTTGAATCATGTGGCTACTAAAAAGGCTTCTATTTCTAGGATTTATTTACCTATAGATGCTAATACTTTGTTATCTACTTTTGATCATTGTATTAAAACTAAGGATTATATTAATGTTATTGTTGCTTCTAAGCATCCTAGGTTTCAGTGGTTATCTATGGATGAGGCAACTGTTCATTGTAAAAAGGGAATTGGTGAGTTATCTTTTATAAGTGATAAGTGTGATGATCCGGATTTGGTTTTGGTATCTAGTGGTGATACTCCTACTAATGAGGTTGTGGCTGCTAAGAAGATTATTGATAAGTTTTTAAATATTAAGACTAGGGTTATTAATGTCATTGATTTGATGCGTCTTCAGTCTAATTTAGAGCATCCTCATGGTCTTAGTGATGATTGTTATGATAAGTTGTTTACTAAAAATAAACCTATTATTTTTGCTTTTCATGGTTATCCTAATTTGATTCATATGCTTTGTTATAAGAGAAAGAATAAGAATATGCATGTTCATGGTTATAAAGAGGAAGGTACTATTACGACACCTTTTGATATGAGAGTTCAAAATGAGATTGATAGGTATCATTTGGTTTTGAATGCTATTAAGTATTTGAAGATTTCTAAAGAGGACAAAAAAAATATTCAGGATTATTGTAATAATCAACTGAATAAACATTATTTGTATATAAGAAAACATGGGGTTGATATGCCTGATGTTGATAAATTAATATAGACTTCTATTTAGGAGTCTTAATTTATTATTTTTTCATCTATTAGTCTAATTTTTAATATTTGTCTTTTTTCTCTTGCTATCATGTCTACTTGAGTGTTATCAAAACTTACAGTGTTATTACTGCAGTTATAGTATCTTACTTTTGATAGGTTAATGATACAACTACGATGTGTTTTCATGAAAATGGTGGAATCTAGTATTTCTTCTAGATGATTTATAGTATTTTTGATTGTATAATCTCCTTCTTCTGTGTGAATTACACAATAATTTTGGTTATTTCCTTTTTCTATGTAAAGAATATTAGAGTAGGGAATTCTATATATTTCACCATTTAAGGAAAAGTTTAGTGATGAATCACAGTTTAAGATATTATATGCTAAAAATAAGGATTTTTTTAGGTTGCTAATTAGTTGTTCATTGTCTTCTATGTAGTCTAGGATTAATAATTTGTTATTGTAGAATTCTTTGTTTGTATTTTTAAAGAATCCCACTAGAATTATTTGACTAGTCCAATCACCACTTTCTCTTATTTCTGTTGCTAGGTTAAATAGTTCTTTGTTGTCATTTGAGTTTAATATATATATATTTCTACTATAATCTTCTTTTTTTTGTTTACTATATTTTAGTATTTTGAATTTTTCTTTTCTTCCACCTAGAAAGTTTAAGATTGCAATTTCATATTTGTCATTAAATTCTATTTGTTTTTCATATACTATAAAGTTTATCATATTTTTCGCCTCCAAAAGCTGTACAATAAGTATATAGCAAAACAAATTTTTAGTAAATTTTTTGATTAAAATTGCATTTCGTTTGCGTTAAAATGTTGTTTTATTTTCTGATTCTGCTGTTTTTTGGTAGTTTTATGTCGTTTAGATTTATTTTTTCTTTTATGGTTATGATTCTTTCCATTATTTCATCTATGTTATTAATCATGTTTTTTTTATTATATAGTTGTTCGTCATACATATTTAAAATGAAATCAAACCAATAATTTATTGCATCGTTGTTGTCATGTTTTAAATCGAAGTAAATATTATCGAAAGATTTCATATAACTTATTAGATTTAGGTTAATGCTTTCTGATAAGTTTACGGGGCATATTTTTAGATTCATGTTATATAATCTGTTTAGTGTTTCTGTAAACTTTATGTTATGAATTATTCTGGCTGATCTACCGTTTCCGTCATAATATGGGTGAATTTTTATAAATAATAGATGGATAAGAGCACTTTTTAGAAAAGGATTGGAATCAATAATTGATATGTTGTTTGTTTTATATATTTTGATAAAGCTATCCATAAATTTTTTTATATCTTCTGGTTTTGCTCCATACCAAAATATTTCTTCGGTATCTTGGGTTATGTTACTAACTCTTACATCTGTTTTTCGATATTTTCCTATTTTTTCGGTTTCATTTTCATTTTTCATGACAAATTTGTGTATGTTGTGTATTCTGTTATGACTTATGCTTAGTTTATCGAAGAATAAATCACTTATGCTTAGATCAAAGTTTTTGAAGTTATGTCTTTCAACGAAGTTGCTGTTTTTTATTTCATCATAGGCTAAGCTTATCCAAAAATAAAGCATGAATTCGTCATTGTATTTTGATAGTTGTTTGAAGTATTTATCAAAGTTTATGTTGGTTTCTTGCATGTGTTCAAGAATTTTTGGTTCTAGTTTTATGTTGTTTACAAATTTTTCTAGATTGAAATACTCTATTTCTTTTGCTGTATCGTGTTTTATTATTTTCATTTTGTCTCACCACGGGGTTTATTTTAACATAAAATGGTTGATAAATATAGATTTTTTGTTATTATTTTGTTAAACTATATGTAGGTAGGAGGAAGATGTTGATGCCGACTCACAAGATGCATATGCACATTGCTAATGAAGTTAATAAGTATTTGAGACTTGATGATGATATGGTTATGATTGGGAGTGTCCTTCCTGATTTAACTATTGATAAGAGACATAGAGCTAGTCATTTTAAGAATGGTGAAGAAGGTGTTAGTGGGACTGCTAATCCTTATAAGTTTTTACTTAAATATAAGAAGGATTTAGTTAATCCTGTTATGGTTGGGTATTTAATTCATCTTTTGACAGATAGGTATTTTAATAGTTATGTTTTTCAGAATTATTATATATATGATGAGGATACTCATTTGATTGGAATTAAGTTTCATGATGAGGAGGTTCTTATGCCTATTGAGAAGATTAGGTATGAGAAACATAGAGATTTTTATGTTTATGATAAGTATTTGCTTGAGCATGGTTTGGTTAAGAAGTTTAAGAGTTTGGACTGTGTTTCTAATATAGTAAATACTAGTGATGCTAAGTATGATAAGGATTTAATTAAGAAATATATAATTAATGCTAATTGTGATATAGATAAGGCTAAGAATGGTGAGTTTTATAAGCAGCTTGATATTGATTTTAAGGTTATGACTTTGGAGGATTTGGATACTCAGATGGATTTATGTATTAAGCAAATTATAAAGTTTTTTCAGAATATTAATAAGGATGAGTGGTATAAAAAAGATTAAGTCTTTTTTTCTTTGCTAAAATGTGGTATAATTAGTTTGTTGCTTACTATGTAATAAATTTTAGAAAGGAGTTAGTATGAGTAAAATAAAAATTTTTGCCCTTGGGGGCCTTAATGAAAATGGAAAAAATATGTATGTAGTTAATGTTGATGAAAATATATTTGTGTTTGATGCTGGACTTAAGTATCCAAATGCTAATATGCTTGGGGTTGATTATATAATTCCTAAGTTTGATTATTTAATTGCAAATAAGAAGAAGATAAGGGGTATATTTTTAAGTCATGCCCATGATGGTAATATTGGTGCTATGCCTGATATTATGAAGGAAATGCCTGATGTTCCTGTGTATGCAACTAAGTTTACTATGACGGTTCTTAAAATGGAACTGGAAAAATATAATATAGAAGCAACAAATTTAAAAGAAATAAGACCGCATTCTAAGCTTGATATTGCAGGATTTTCTATGTTTCCTATTACTGTAACGCATTCTATACCTGAGACAGTAGCTTTTGTGTTATATACTAATGATGGTGCTATTGTCTATGCTACGGATTTTGTATTTGATTCTACTATGTTGGGAGCATATAAGACTGATATTGGAAAACTAGCTTATGTTGGTAAGCAAGGTGTTTTATGTCTTATGGCAGAGTCTAGTTATGCTTATAGAGAGGGGCATACTAGTCCTAAACATAGGATATCTAAGGAAGTATGGGATTTACTTAATCAGACTGAGGATAGAATAATTATTAGTATATTTCCTGAACATGTTTATCGTATTCAAGAGATTTTTGATGAGGTTGCTAAGTCTAAGAGAAAACTTGTTTTAATGGGAAGAAAGTTACAAAGATTAGTTAATTATGCTAAGGAATGTAATTATTTACATTATGATGATTCTATGATTGGGGATTTATCTAATATTAATGATAAGGATGTTGTTATTCTTATTTCTGATGATAAGGAAAAATCTTTTGCTTCTCTTGAGAAAATTATTAGTAGATATGATAAGTATATTACTTTAAGAGAAGGGGATACTGTGTTTATTGCGGAGCCTGTTTATCCTGGTAATGAGAAGAAAGTTGCTAAGATAATGGATGATTTATCTAGGCTTGATGTTAATGTTGTTACTTTACCATTTAAGAGTCATGTTCTTCATCATCCTTCTAGTGAGGATTTGATGCAAATGATTAATCTTATGAATCCTAAGTATTATTTTCCTATTAAAGGGGAATATCGTTATCAATATATGAATGCTTCGGTTGCAGAACAGGCTGGTCTTGATAAGGATAGGGTTTTGCTTAAACTTAATGGTGATGTTATTAATTTTGTTAATGGTAAACTTGTTTCTAAGCCTGAGCATATTACTGCTGATGAGGTATTAATTGATGGTAATAGTTCTGATGATATAGGTAATTTGGTTTTAAAGGATAGGGAATTGCTTTCTAAGAATGGTATTGTTATAGTGAGTGCTACTATTGATAGAAAGACTAAGAAGATAATTGCTGATCCGCAAATTCTTACTAGAGGTTTTATATATGTTAAAGATAATTTAGATATAGTTAATAAGACTGAGGCTATTTCTAAGGAGGTTATTGAGGAATGTATAAATGGTAGAAAGGTTGATTTTACTGGTATAAAGGTTAAGATTAGGGAAAGACTTAGTGCTTATTTTAATGAGGAAACTGGTTCTGTTCCTATGATTATTACTGTTATACTTGAAATATAAGTATGAAAAAAAGTTCTAGTTTTTAGAACTTTTTTTGTGCTTTTATTCAATTATTTCTGGTGGAAGTGTAGTATTTGTGTCATCTTTTGTTTGGTTATCATCGTTTTTGTCTTGATTGTTATTAGTTGTGTTATTATTTTTGTTTTGTTTAGTGTTTTTATTTGATTTGTTTGTATTATTATTTGTTTTTGGTGTTTGCGATTGTGTTTGAATTACTTTTGCTACTGTTAGGTTAACACTTCCATTTATTAGGTCTATTCTTTTTGATTCTGGGTAACTTTGACTTATTATTTGTCCATCATAGTATCCTGATGATACTTCTTTTGTGGTTATGCTTGCGGATAGTCCGTTGTTTGCTAACCAGTTTCTAGCATATGACTCGCTTTGTCCAACGAAGTTTGGTAATAGGGTGTATGTTTGGGTAGAACTTTTTACGTTGTTTCCTATGGTTGTTAGTTTGAATGGATGTTCTATACTAAAGTCTAGTTTTTTGACTTTGGTTGTTTTTTCTAATTCTAGGTTTTGTTTCATAGTATTTATTATTAGATTTAGGCTTTCTTTATTTGGTATGTAATCATATAGTACTAGTCCTATTCCTTCGTCATATATCATTTGACTTGCTCCTTGGAGATATAGTTGTTGTATGTTTATTAGATTATTATTTGAACTTGTCATGAATAGTTGTTTTGCTATGTCATAGAATGATAATATTTGTTTGGTTGTGAAGTTTGTATCCATGTTTTTGCTTATGGTATCTAGTATTGTTAGCATTTGGTTTGCGCTTTTAACGTTTTTTAGTTTATTTAATATTCCTTGAACTACTAGTTGTTGGTTTATTCCTCGTTGGAGGTCACCGGTTGTTAGTGTTTTTCTGTGTCTAGCTAGTGCTAGGGCTTCTTCACCATTTAGGGTGTGTTTTCCTTTTTTAAGGCATATTAGATTATTTGTTTTTGTTGATCTTTTTGAGTTTGATTCGCAGAAGTCAAGGGGAACGTCTACAGTTATACCGTTTAGTGCTTCAACTAGTTTTACAACGCCTTGGAAGTTTATTTTTACGTAGTAATCAATATTTATATCTGTTAGGTTTTCTATTGTTTTTATCATACAGTTTTCACCGTTCCATGCGGCATGGGTGATTTTATTTTCTTTTTGGTTTTCGAAGCATGCGATGGGAACATAGGTATCTCTTGGGATGCTAAATATAGTGGCATTTAATGTCTTTGGATTGAATGTTACTAACATTAGGGCATCTCCGTTTCCTGTTGCATTTTTTGATAGGGTATTTGCGGTTGAATCTATTCCCATGACTAGCATTGTGAATGGTTTATCTATTTTATCTGTGGTATTTAGGTTTAGCATTTCATCTCCGGTGTATTTTGCTATTTGATCTTTTGTTAGTGTTTTTTCTTTTTCGTAGATTATTTTTGTGTCTTTTTCAATATTTTTGTAGGTGTTTGTTGATTTAAACATACTAGGATAGTTTTTTCCTATTATCATGGCATCTATTTTTTTGCTGTATAGATCTTTTACTAGTTGTGTTATGTCTGTGTATTCTTTTATTTTGTTTTTTTCTTTTAAGTTTTGTTCTTTGATTATTTCGAGCCCTATTATGTAACCATCTATTGAACTTTCGTCTACTACTATACCTATGTTTTTATTTTTTAAATCTTTTATATCTTTAATGTTTGATGTGTTTTTGGTTGCTATTACTGAGGTATATGTTATTTTGTCTTTGTTCATGTTATTTAATGAGTTGTATGTTTTTTGGATGAAATATCCCAGTAGCGTTTGTGTTAGTATTAGTATTATGCTTATGATGATACTTATTGTTATTGTGCTTTTTTTGTTTGTTTTAAATAGTTTTCTTGTTACTAGAATTAGCATTATGTTTATAATAAACAGTATTATTATACCTATGTATCTTATGGCGTTTTCTACACCACTTATCATGTATATTGATATGATTAAGAATATTGCTGTTAGTAGGGTTATAATATTTAATAGGGTTATTATTATATTTTTTTTATTTTGTTTTTTTGGTTTTTCTTCCAAGTTCATAGCCTCCTTTATGATAGTAATATTATATAATATAAATTATTTTATTTCAAGAAAAAAGATGGAAGGTTGTTCCATCTTGATTAGTCTTCTTTGCTCGGGTCTTGTGGTTCTTCTGGATCATCTCCAATGACATTTACGATTGTTTTTGCTTTTTTTGTTTTTCCGTCATATTTTATGTAATAGGTTATGGTGTATGTGTTTGGAGCACTTGTACTTATTGATGATACTGTAGAACCATTTTGATCTGTTATTGTTGTTGTTATGCTTGCAGATGATGTTACATCTACGCCATTTTCATATACTGTGAATGGTGATGATAATGGGGTATATGGGGAATCTCCAACGTTTAGATTTATTGTTCCATCGACGTTGCTTTCGATACTTATTTTTTGGCTTAAGCTTTTGCTTATTCCAGAACTTGCATTGCTGCTTGAATTTTTGTATGTTGTTTTTACTGTGTATGTACCAAATGGATTTGCTCCGGAGTAGGTGTATTCTGTGCTTGTTGTAAATCCTAGTAGTCGTCCGTTTAGATAAACATTGTAACCAAAAGCTCCGAGAGTATCATCTGAATCGTCTGGTTTTTTAGCTGCATACCATGATATGTATACTTTTCCTCCAGAATATTCTAGTGTTAATCCAGATGGGTTAGGTAAGACGTTGTATTTATTTGATGTTTTCTTTGGTGCATGTCCTCGTTTGAATAGTTCGGTTGTTACCATACTACTTGGGGTAGTTGAACTTGCTAGTTCTTCGGTGCCTTTTACTACTTTTGCTCTTATTACGCTTGATGGTTTTGTCCATTTATCGCCATTGCTGTCGAATATAGCTTTTGCACATGCAATGTATAGGTTGTTTTTATGATTGTACATTTCGTTCATGGTTAGGTAAACGCCTTTTTTATTTTCAACGTATCCTGTCCACATTGCTAAGCTTATACTTGGTGTGTATCCTACTAACCATCCGTCTGGGGCAGCATCTGATGAATAGCCAAATCTTTCTGCTGTTGCTTCGTCGTAGTTTGTTGTTCCGGTTTTCATAGCAAATTGGTCTGTTGTAAGGGTAGGTATGTTATTTCTTCCGGCGACGTCTCTTAATACGTCTGTAATCATATATGCTGTTGCATCACTCATTGCTTTTTCACCTTCGGATTTGAAGTCTATTTTTTCATCTGAATCTCTAAGGATTAATTTGTTTACTGAATATGGTTCATAATAGGTTCCACCGTTTGAGAATGCTGCATATGCTCCGGCCATTTGTAGTGGAGATGCTCCGTTGAAGGCTCCTAGTGCATGTGCTTCATGTAGGTATCCTGTTGAATCTATTTCTGGTTTTATACCAAGGCTTGTGGCAAATTTTTTAATTTTTTCATTGTCTACTGATTGGAAGGCTTCGACTGCTGGGACGTTTCTTGAATCTGATAGGGCATATCTTAATGATATGTTTCCTAAGTATCTTCCGTCGTAGTTTACTATTTTTTGATTTGTTCCTGTGTAGGTAATTGGTTTATCGTTAAAGATATGTGCTGTTGAATAGTTTTTATATTCTATAGCAGGTCCATAGTCAAATATTGGTTTTGCTGTTGATCCTATTTGTCTAGATATATCTGTTGCATAACTGAATGTTCTTTCACCAGTTCTGTTTCTTCCAGCCCCAACTGCAATTATTTTTCCGGTTTTGGTATCGACTGCTACTGCACTACCTTGAATTGTTTTGTTAATCCAATCATATGACTTTCCTGTAAATACTTTGTTTAGTTTTTCCTGTTTTTTGGTATCCATGTTTGTGTAGATTTCCATTGGTACTACATATGGGTCCATTCCTGTTTTGTTAACTACTTCGTCTACTACTAAATCTATGTAACCTTGATAAATGCTTGTATTTGTTGATTTTGTATTGACTAGTAAATCTTTTACAGCCATACTTTCTGCGACTTCTTTTTCTTGTTCTGTTATGTAACCGTGTCTAACCATTAAAGAAAGTACTATTGATCTTCTTTGGGTTGCTGCATCTGGATCAGCGAATGGATCATAGGCTCCTGGTGCTTGGAATAATCCTGCTATTAAGGAAGCTTCTGCTAAGTTCATTTCTTTAGCATGCTTTCCAAAATATGTTTGTGCTGCTTGTTCTACACCGTAGGAGTTACTTCCTAGAAATGGTTCATTTACGTAATATTCTATTATTTCTTGTTTTGTGAATGCTCTTTCTATTTTGAATACAGATAGGTAAATATCGGTAAACTTTCTTATGATACCTTGTATACCGCTTGCTTCTCTAGATGTAAAGTTGTTTTTTGCTACTTGCATTGTTAAAGTTGAACCTCCACCGGCATCACTTGCTCCTGCTAATTGTCCTAGTACTGCTTTTGCAAATCTTGGTGCGTCTAGACCGTTATGTTGGAAGAATCTTGAATCTTCGGTTGCCACTATGGCATCTACTAGGACATTTGGTAATTCGTCATATTCTAGTTTTTCACGTTTTTCATTTCCTAGTGTTGCAACTGTTTCGTTTTTGTTATCATATATTATAGTTGTTTCATTTCTTTCTAGTTTATCTACGTCAAAGTCAGGAGACGAAATAATAACTATTATGAAGAAAACTATAAAGGCTAGAATTCCAATTATTCCAATTAGCAATATTATCATAAAAGCATTTTTTGCTCTTTTTCTTTTTCTACTATTAATTGGGTATCTGTCAATTGTTCTAACTAACCACAGTAGTAATAAGTATACTACTACGAATGGTATGGCAAACCAGATACCAAATATTAGAATTCCTATTACTAAGAATAGTAGAGCTGTTAATGAAATGAATCCTATCATTATTCCTGATGTTTTTTTTGGTTTTATGTTTGCTTGATTAATATTGGGATTTGAATTTTTTTTCTTTAGTTTGATTTTTTTTAATTTCATAATATACCTCCATATTTATCAATTATTTTTATGTAATCAACTCTTGGCATTAGCTTATCTTTTATTATATGACCTTTTTCTTTAAAATAGGAAAGGGGAATAGATTTTCTTGTTTGTGTCTTTATAAATTGTATGAAATCTGTTCCAAATAAAAGATATGTTTCGTTAATATTTACGAATCTTACAATTAGAAAGCATATTCCTTGATGTTTTATAACATTTTCTAAGTGTTTGATTTGATGTGGATGAATGTTTTTTATAGGAAATGATGTGTTGTTTTTTGTTTCTTTTGCTTCGAAATCTATGTATTTTCCTTTGTATAATCCGCTATAGTCTGTTGTTGATGGTTTTTCGAAGTAGGCATCAGTTATTTTTTCGTTTACTTGTTTTACTACTTTTATTGGTGTTGGTTTTTTGTATATTACTGCGATATCTTTTTCTAAGTAGTATTTGTTTGAATCATTGATTTCTGATTCTAGGGTCATTCCTCTGTTTCCATAATTTATGTAATTTTTTGTTTTTGTTATTTTATTTGGATATTTTATCAAAATTCATCACCATATTAAGATTATACTATAATACAATTTTTTTTTCTATCTTTTTTTATATATTTTTGTCGAATGTGAGACAAGTTTTACATATTTATATTATAATATTTTTGGTGATAATATGAATAGAGATGATTTAATTTATATTTTTAATAATTTACTTAGTAATACTAGGTATTGTAGGCTTAAGGTTAGTAGTTATATTTTGAATGATAATAGTGATTGACAAAAACCTTTTTTTTTCTTAAAATATATGTAGTAAAGGTTGGTGGAGTGTATGAACTCAGGGAATCTTAATTTGAGCCAAGAAGATATTTTAGAAAAGGAATTTAAAATTGATACTAGAGGGTATAGGCTTAAGGAAGTTGATCAGTTTCTTGATTTGATAATTGCTGATTATGGTACATTTATTGATATAATTAAGAAACAAGAAATGGAAAAGGATAGGCTTACTGAAGAAGTTATTAGGTTAAAGAAACAACTAAGAGATGCTAGTGTTAATGTTGAAATTGCTAAGGCTTCTCAAGGAAATACTCAAGTTGTTAATAATGTTGATATTTTGAAAAGACTTTCTAATTTAGAAAAAGTTATTTTTGGTAAAGATGAATAATATATAAGATAAGAAAAAAGAACATTTTAGGCAAACGCTGCAATTTATTGTAGAGGAAAGTCCATGCTCACAAAAGCTGAGATGCTTTTAGTGTTTGTGCTAAGGAAAAAAATAACCTTAGGGGGAGAAATCCTACGGCTTCGAAAGAACCTAAGTTTTTGAATATGGTTTTAGTAGATGTAAAAGTGCCATAGAGACGATACATATTAGAAATAATATGAGTGGAACGTGGTAAACCCCACAAGTGAGAAACCCAAATTATGGTAGGGGAGCTTTGACGAGGAAAATGAACTTAAGTCAAGGATCGAAAGATAGATAAATGTTTGCCACCTAGTGATAGGTACAGAACATGGCTTATTAAATGTTATTTTTTTAAAATACAAGAGGTGTTTTATGAAAGAAATAGGTGAAGAGTTTAAGGAGAAAAGAGAAGAGATAGGAATTACTATTGATGAAGTTGCTAGTGATTTATCTAAGGATGCTCTTTTGATAGAAAATTTAGAAAGTGGTAATCATAAAGTTTTTAAAGATATTTTGGAACTTAAAGATATGGTTAAGATTTATGCTAAGTATTTGGGTCTTGATGATGAAAAGTTGTTGGGAGAACTTGATGATTTTTTATTTGAAAAGACTTCGAAGATTAGTATTGAAGATATAAAAGAGAGATTAAAACAAGAACAAGAAAAGAAAAAAAATGAAAAGAAGGTTAGAACTCCTTATACTATTGAGTTTGAAAGTAAGAGGAATTTTACTTTGGTGATTATTATAGTTATTGCTGTTTTGTTACTTGTTGTGTTTTATCTGTTATTAAAAAATGTTTATTTATAGGAGGAATTTATGAAGTTTAATGTACCAACAAAACTTACTTTTTTAAGATTAATACTTGCTGTTTTGATTATTGTTTTATTATTGTTTCCATTTTATAGGGTTGGTTTTGAGTTTAAGACATTTTTATATCATAGTATTTTAATTGATGTTAGATATGTTTTGTGTGGATTTATTTTTATAATTGCATCATTTACTGATTATTTGGATGGTTATTTAGCTAGGAAGAATAAGCAAGTTACTGATTTTGGAAAGTTTTCTGATGCTATTGCTGATAAGGTTTTAGTAAATTCAGTGCTTATTATATTTGCATCTCAAGGTTTTATTCCTGCTGTTATTCCTGTTATTGTAATTGTTAGGGATATAATTGTTGATGCAATTAGAATGAATGCTGCTGGTAAAGGAAATGTTCAAGCTGCTAAGATGAGTGGTAAAATAAAGGCTGCTTGTTTGATGATTGGTATTATCCTTACATTTTTCTATAATTTACCGTTTGAACTTTTTGGACTTCAAATATCTAAGTTCTTCTTATATTTTGGTACTTTGATGTCTTTGGTTTCTATGGTAGAGTATTATAATTTGAATAAAAAACTGTTATATTCTGAGTTTAACAATAAAAAGTAAAATTTATGTTTTAGTGTAAGAATTCTCTTAAAAGATTAATTTATTTTAAGGGAATTTTTTGTTTTGAGCTTTAAATTAATGTGAAATATAAAACAAACAAATGTTTGATAAAAGTGTTGACAAGTCTTTTGTATTGGTGTATGATGAATACAGATAGGGAGGATTAAACATGGCAAAAAAAGAAACAAAACAAGATAAAACGTTAGATCAAGTTTTAGCAGATATTGAGAAACAATTTGGTAAGGGTTCGATTATGAAACTTGGTGAAAATAATAATATGGAGATTGAAGCGACTTCTAGTGGTTCACTTGCTCTTGATTTGGCTTTAGGAGTTAATGGTTTTCCTAAAGGGAGAATTATAGAAATATTTGGGCCGGAATCTAGTGGTAAGACTACAGTTGCTCTTCATGCTATTGCTGAGGTGCAAAAGAAGGGTGGGAGAGCAGCGTTTATAGATGCTGAACATGCTCTTGATCCGGTTTATGCAAAAAGATTGGGTGTTAATATTGATGAGTTATTGATATCTCAACCAGATACTGGAGAACAGGCTTTAGAGATATGTGAGGCTTTGGTTAGAAGTGAAGCTGTTGATATTGTGGTAATTGATTCGGTTGCAGCTTTAGTTCCAAAGGCAGAAATTGAAGGTGAGATGGGTGATTCTCATGTAGGACTTCAAGCAAGACTTATGTCTCAGGCTTTGAGAAAACTTTCTGGCACAGTTAATAAGACTAAAACTACTTGTATTTTTATTAATCAACTTCGTGAAAAGGTTGGGGTTATGTTTGGTAATCCTGAGACTACTCCTGGTGGTAGGGCTCTTAAGTTTTATTCTACTATTAGACTTGATGTTAGGAGAGGAGAACAGTTAAAGACTAGTGATAGTGTTATTGGTAATAAAACTGTTATAAAGGTTGTTAAGAATAAGGTTGCACCTCCTTTTAAGACTGCAGTTGTTGAAATTATGTATGGACTTGGTATTTCTAAGGAAAGTGAAATAATAGACTTAGCAGTGGAAGCAGGTATTGTTGATAAAAGCGGTGCTTGGTATTCATATAATGGTCAAAAGATTGGTCAAGGTAAGGAAAATGTTAAGGCTTTACTTAGAGAAAATAAGAAGTTATGTGATGAACTTGAAAAGAAGGTTAGGGATGAATATTGTAAAGTGAGCAAATAATTATTTTGTTCATTTTTTTGTTTGATAGTTTTAAAAAGTAATAATGCTACTTGAAAAAGTAGTATTTTTGTTATAGAATAAATATATAGATAATACTAAGGAGGACGTAAAAGTATGAA